>VOFD01001679.1_pt1 | contig 26228 bp, 43 predicted proteins | sample 5384101 | NCBI WGS metagenome assembly VOFD01 (sample SAMN12384723, study PRJNA508395) | human gut metagenome | isolation source: healthy gut C | host: Homo sapiens
CCATCATATCTATGCCCTCCTTGTCAAACCGACGTTGCCGTCGGCCCATTATTAAATTCTTTCAAAGAAAAGAATGCGAAAGACTGCCATCCATCCGGAAGGCGTGTCCTTCTTAATGGATTACTTGGAGTACAGCTCGACGATCAGGTGCTCGGCAACATCATAGTCGATGTCGCTGCGCTCATGCGAACTTTGCAGAAGAACGGCTGGACTCACGGACCTCGATCACGTCGCCAGCCTTGACCTGGTAGGAGGGGATGTTGACCTTCTTGCCGTTGATGGTAAAGTGACCGTGGTTGACCAGCTGGCGGGCCTCACGGCGGGTGTTGGCAAAGCCCAGACGGAACACGACGTTGTCCAGGCGGCTCTCCATGAGCTGGAGCAGGTTCTCACCGGTCTTGCCGGGCATTGCCTCAGCACGCAGGTAAGCATTGTGGAACTGCTTCTCCAGAACGCCGTAGATGAACTTGGCCTTCTGCTTTTCCTTCAGCTGAGAAGCGTACTCAGACTGCTTCTTGCGCATGTTGCCATTGGAGTTGCGGGTGGTATTCTTCTTTGCATAGCCCATGACCGCAGGAGAAATGCCCAGTGGCGCTGCTTATGCTTGGGGTTCTGGCAGATGACCATCACGCGGCCTTTGCGGCGGATGACCTTGCACTTTTCGCAGATGGGTTTCACGGATGAACCTCCTTTTGGTTGATACCCTGACGCTTATTTGGAGCGCCAGGTGATGCGGCCCTTAGACAGGTCGTAGGGCGACATTTCCACGGTAACCTTGTCCCCGGGCAGGATACGGATGAAATTGGTCCGCAGCTTGCCGGAGATGTGCGCTAAGAGGATGTGACCACTGGGAGTGAGCTTCCCGGTGTTCTTGTCCTCGCTCAACATTTCCACCTTGAAGATGGCGTTGGGCATGGCTTCACGCACGATGCCTTCGATCTCGATAACGTCTTCCTTAGACAAGCTAATTGCCTCCTCATTGGATCTGCTCAGTTTGTCGTGTTGGGACGGACAGGCGGCGATGAAAGCCACATACTTCATCTCCTGCGGCACAAAATCCGCAAAACGGGCAGAAAATCCCTGTCCGTCGAGGAAGTATCTGGCTGCCACAGCCATTTATAGATTATACACCTTTTGTTGTCAATTTGCAAGAGGTTTTTTCCGTATTTCCGATAAAAAATTCTCGAAATTCAAAAGCTGTCCTTTTTCTCTCCCCGGTCTTGGTTTTTCTCCACCGCAAAGATGAAACTTTTTCACCAAAAGTTGTCATAATTGCACAAACAAGGTCTATCCTGCAAAAACGCCGCCTGCGGCGGAGCATTTCTGCTCTTCACAGGCGGCGCTTCTCATATTTCAGGGATCAGCTTACTTCAGGCTGAACTTTTCCGGGTCAAAATCCGGATCATCCCAGAAGCGGGTCATGATCTCAGTGTGATCCTTCAGGATCGCGATGGAATGCTCAAAGTGGGCAGCCAGGCCGCCGTCCTTGGTCTTGACCGTCCAGCCATCCTTGGGCTGGGTGATCTTGCAGTCGTACTGGCAGATCATGGGCTCGATGGCGATGGTCATGCCGGGGACGAGACGGGGGCCGCGGCCCTGATGGCCGTAGTTCGGCACCTCGGGTCCTCGTGCAGCTCCCTGCCGGTGCCGTGGCCCACGAACTCGCGGACCACGGAGAAGCCGGCGTCCTCGCAGTAGCTCTGGACGGCATAGCCAATGTCGCCGATGCGGTTGCCGGCAACAGCCTGCTCGATGCCCTTGTAGAGAGCCGCCTTGGTCACGTCCATCAGGCGCTGTGCTTCGAGATCGACTTTGCCCACCGCATAGGTGCAGGCGTTGTCGCCGTTGAAGCCATCGACCTTGGCACCGGTGTCAATGCTCACGATGTCACCCGGGCGAATGACGATGTCATGCGAAGGGATACCATGGATGATGGTATCGTTCAGGCTGATGCAGGCCGTGCCGGGGAAGCCGTACAGACCCTTGAAGTTGGGGATGCCGCCGTGCTTCACGATGAAGTCGTAGATCAGCTTATCCAGCTCCCATGTGGTCATACCTGCTCGATATGTTCACCGCCGTACTTCAGGGCAGCTGCGCTCAGGGCATTTGCCTTGCGCATACCGTCCAGCTCTTTCGCATTCTTGATCTGAATCACTTTTATGCCTCCAAAGCTTTCATGACTTCAGCCGTGGTCTCCTCGATGGAGGGGCAGAACTTGATCTCCGCCAGTTTGCCGCGGGTACGGTAGAAATCCACCAGAGGCTCGGTCTGCTCGTGGTATGCCTTCAATCGATCCAGCACGGTGGCGGGCTGATCGTCCTTGCGGATGACGAGCTTGCCGCCGCAGCAGTCGCATACACCCTCGACCTTGCTCTTCTTGTTGACGATGTGGTAGCTTGCGCCGCACTTCTCGCAGACGCGGCGGCCGCTCATCCGCTCCACGATGACTTCGTCGGCAACGGACAGCTCCACAGCCTTGTCGATCTGGATGCCCATCTTCTCAATGGCCTCTGCCTGCGCGATGGTGCGGGGCACACCGTCCAGGATAAAGCCGTTTGCGCAGTCCGGCTGAGCCAGACGCTCTTTCAGGATGCCGATGATGACCTCATCGGGGACCAGTGCGCCGGCATCCATAAAGCTCTTGGCCTTCAGGCCCATCTCAGTGCCGTCCTTGACGGCGGCGCGGAGGATGTTGCCCGTGCTGATGGCGGGGATGTTCAGCTTTGCGCAGAGGATCTCGGCCAGGCGTTGATATAGGGTGTCACACCTAACGCGAAGAGCGTGCAACGGGCCAGTGCGCCACCGCTCATCATGTTAAGATATGAGAGCATATCGCCGTTCGCGAACATCTGCGTCAGCGCAGAGCCGGTCACGAAGGGCACCGGGATAGCACAGCCCAAACGGTACACCACGAGGATCGCCAGCGTGAACAGGAGACGATTTTTAAGCTCGGGGATCTTCCATGCGTTTCGGAATGTCTGGAACACCTTACATCACCTCAGCCTTTCCGCCTGCCTTCTCGATTTTCTCTTTGGCAGAAGCGGAATAGGCTGCGGCCTTGACGGTCAGAGCCTTGGTCAGCTCGCCGTTGCCCAGAACCTTAACGCCGTCCAGGGTCTTCTTGACCAGACCCTTTGCCTTCAGAGCCTCGGTATCGACGACTTCGCCGGCCTCGAAAGCTGCCTCCAGATCGGCCACATTGACGATGGCGTACTGGGTGGCAAAGATGTTGTTAAAGCCGACCTTCGGCAGACGGCGTGCCAGAGGCATCTGGCCGCCCTCGAAACCAGCGTGCTTCACGCCGGAACGGGCCTTCTGGCCCTTGCTGCCAAAACCGGCAGTCTTGCCATTGCCGGAGCCAATGCCGCGGCCCTTGCGGGTCACAGCCTTGTTTGCGCCGGGAATCGCGTGCAATTCATGAAGTTTCATTATGCGTATCCCCCCTGATTAGGCTTCGGTGACGCTGAGCATAAAGCCGATCTTAGCGATCTTGCCCTGCGTAGCGGCATTGTCAGGCTGAACGGTAACGTCGCCCGGCTTCTTCAGGCCCAGAGCCTCAGCGGTAGCGATCTGCTTAGCGCCGCGGCCAATCAGGCTCTTCTTCAGCTCGATCTTGAGCATCTTATCTGCCATGGTTTGTTACCTCCTTAACCCAGAATTTCTTTCACGGTCTTGCCGCGCTTCTCAGCAACAGACTCTGCGCTGACCAGGCCGCACAGACCTGCGAAGGTAGCAGACACAACATTGATGGGGTTGTTGGAACGCATAGACTTCGCACGAATGTCCTTGATGCCGGCAGCCTCGATGACGGCACGCACGGGGCCGCCAGCGATCATGCCGGTACCGGCGGCAGCCGGCTTCAGCAGGACTGCGCCTGCGCCGTACTTACCGACGATCTCATGGGGGATGGTGGTGCCCTTCATGGCAACCTTGCGCATGTTCTTCTTGGCAGCAGCCTCGCCCTTGCGAATTGCCTCAGGCACTTCGCCGGACTTGCCGATGCCGTAACCGATGGTGCCCTTGCCGTCGCCCACGACAACCAGAGCGGCAAACTTCATGATGCGGCCGCCCTTGACAGTCTTGGAAACGCGGTTGATGGAGACAACCTTGGTGATCATGCCGTCGTCTTCACGGTTTCTCATAGCCATAATGTGTTTCCTCCTCTCATTACAGCTTCAGGCCGCCCTCACGGGCGCCATCAGCCAGGGCCTTAACACGGCCATGATAAACGTAACCACCACGGTCGAACACGACCTCGGTGATGCCCTTTTCCAGAGCCTTTGCTGCGATCTTCTTGCCGATCTCAGCAGCGGCCTCGACGTTGCCGCCGTTGCCGTTGAAGTCCTTGTCCATAGTAGAAGCCGACACCAGAGTCACGCCCTGCTCATCATCGATGATCTGAGCGTAAATGTGCTTGGCGGAGCGGAAAACATCCAGGCGAGGACGTGCTGCGGTGCCGCTGATCTTGTTACGAACGCGGCGATGACGACGAAGACGAGCTTCGTTCTTGTCGATCTGCTTAACCATTGTCTTTCACTCCTTACCTTATTTCTTGCCCTTGCCGGCCTTGCCTTCTTTGTGCTTGACAACCTCGCCCTCGTAGCGGATGCCCTTGCCCTTGTACGGCTCGGGCGGCTTCTTGGCGCGGATCTCGGCAGCATACTGGCCGACCTTCTGCTTATCGATACCGGTAACGGTGAAGTGGTTGGGGTCCTGCCACACGATGGTGCAGTCCTCAGTATCAGGAATGTTCACCTGATGAGAGAAGCCCAGGTTCATCACAAGGTTGGAGCCCTGCTTCTGGCAGCGCAGACCGACGCCCACGATCTCCAGCTTCTTCTCGTAGCCGTTGACAACACCGTTCACCATATTGGCGATGTTGCTGCGGGTCAGGCCGTGCAGGCTGCGGGCCTCGGGTTCGTCATTGGGGCGGGTAACCAGAACTTCATTGCCCTCGACCTTGACGGTCATGAGGGGATGATAGTTGGAATTCAGGCTGCCCTTGGGGCCCTTGACGGCGACGTTGTGTGCTGCCTCATCGACAGTGACAGTAACGCCGGCAGGAATGACGATGGGTTTTCTTCCAATTCTCGACATTGTCTTTTACCCCTTTCTTACCACACGTAGGCCAGGACTTCGCCGCCAACGTGCGCAGCACGAGCAGCCTTATCGGTCATGATGCCCTTAGAGGTGGAAATGATTGCGGTGCCCAGGCCCTTCATGACCTTGGGCATATCCTCGCAGTTGGTGTAGATGCGCAGGCCGGGCTTGGACACGCGGCGCAGACCAGCGATAACGGGCTCGCCGTTAGCCTGGTACTTCAGGGTGACAACGATGGTGCCCTGAACAGTGTCGTTCTTCACCTGCATGCCCTTGATGTAGCCCTCGTCAACCAGAATCTGGCAGATAGCCTTCTTCATGTTGGAAGCGGGGATCTCCACAGAAGGGTGTTTGGCAGTGCTAGCGTTGCGGATGCGAGTCAGCAGGTCCGCGATAGGATCAGTAATCTGCATTTGCCACTAACCTCCTTAGATTAGCTCTCATTTGTTTTATAATGATACCGCCCCGAAACACGTTGCCCCGGGGCGGAATCCGACTTGTTATCCAGCCCTCTGGATTAATTACCAGGAAGCCTTCTTCACGCCCGGGATCTCGCCCTTGTAGGCCAGCTCACGGAAGCACACACGGCACACGCCGTACTTGCGCAGCACGGAGTGGGGGCGGCCGCAGATGCGGCAGCGGGTGTATGCGCGGGTAGAGAACTTAGCAGGACGAGACTGCTTCAGCTTCATAGACAGTTTAGCCATTGTACAAATCTCCTCCCTTAGTTGTTCTCTGCAAACGGAGCGCCCAGAGCTTTCAGCAGCTCCTTGCCCTCTTCGTCAGTCTTGGCAGTGGTGACGAAGCAGACATCCATGCCGCGGACTGCATCGACCTTCTCGAAGTCGATCTCAGGGAAGATGATCTGCTCCTTGATGCCGCAGGCAAAGTTGCCGCGACCATCGAAACCGTTGCCGTTGATGCCGCGGAAGTCGCGGACACGGGGCAGTGCCATGTTGAAGAAGCGATCGACGAACTCATACATACGCTCACCACGCAGGGTGACCTTGCAGCCGATGGGAGTGCCCTGGCGCAGCTTGAAGTTAGCGACGCTCTTCTTGGCACGGCACACAACTGCCTTCTGGCCAGTGATCTGGCCCAGATCCTTCATGACAGCTTCCAGGATCTTCTCGTTGTCCTTAGCTTCGCCGCAGGCAACATTGATGACGACCTTGTCCAGCTTGGGGATCTGCATAACGCTCTTGTAACCGAACTTCTTGTTCAGAGCAGGAGCAATTTCATTGACATACTGTTCTTTCAAACGAGCCATTGTTCCTTACTCCTTTCTTACAGCTCAGCGCCGCACTTCTTGCAGACGCGGACCATCTTGCCGTCTTTCTCGACGTGGCCCACACGCACGGCCTTGCCGCACTTGGGGCAGATGGGCATGACCTTGGATGCGTACATAGCACCCTCAGCCTTGACGATGCCGCCCTGCTCGCCCTGACGACGGGGCTTGACGTGCTTGGTAACCATGTTCTGGCCCTCAACGATGACCTTGTTCTCAGAGGGGCTGACCTGCAGGACCTTACCAGTGTGTGGCCCTTGTCCTTGCCGCTGATGATCATAACGTTGTCGCCGGTCTTAACATGAAGATTATTCATTACTAAAACCTCCTTACAGCGATTCCGGAGCCAGGCTCAGGATCTTGGTGTAGCCGGCATCACGCAGCTCACGAGCAACGGGTCCAAAGATACGGGTACCCTTGGGGCTCTTGTCGGCCATGACGATAACGGCGGCGTTCTCATCGAAACGGATGTAGGAGCCGTCGTCGCGGCGGACGCCATGCTTGCTGCGCACGATGACAGCCTTGACGACGTCGCCCTTCTTAACGGAGCCGCCGGGGGCTGCCTTCTTGACAGAGCAGACCACGACGTCACCAATGTTTGCGTATCTCTTGCGGGTGCCGCCCAGCACGCGGAAGCACATCAGCTCCTTGGCGCCGGAGTTGTCGGCAACTTTGAGATAAGTTTGCACTTTGCCTTCTCAACGATACGGACCAGGCGCCAGCGCACATCCTTGGACAGGGGGCGGCACTCCATGATCTCAACACGGTCACCGATGCCGCACTCGTTCTGCTCGTCACGAGCCTTGAACTTTGCGGTACGCTTCAGGATCTTCTTGTACAGGGGGTGCTGCACGCTATCCTTAACGGCAACCACGATGGTCTTATCCATCTTGTCGGACACGACGACGCCGACGCGGGTCTTTCTCAGATTACGTTCTTCCATCGTTTAACCTCCTTACTGCTTCTCAGCCAGAACGGTCATCACGCGTGCGATGTCCTTCTTGACTGCTTCGATGCGGCCGGGGTTCTCCAGCTGGTTGATGGCATGCTGGAAGCGCAGGTTAAACAGCTCGGCCTTCAGGTCTGCCAGCTTGCTGGTCAGCTCTGCGGTCTGCATTTCGCGGAGTTCATTAGCCTTCATTGGTGCCATCCTCCTTCACGGAGTCCTCACGGCACGTTGCCGCGGGTAGCCTTACCGGTCATGCGGCCGCGCTGGACGCGGCGGTACTTAACACGCTTAGGCAGTAACATTACTTGTTGCCTCCTTCCTTCTTCTGAGCGGTCTTAGCGCTCTTCAGGACTTCGCCCTTGTAGAGCCAGACCTTGACGCCGATGCGGCCATAGGTGGTAGCTGCCTCAGCGAAGCCGTAGTCAATGTCAGCACGCAGGGTCTGCAGGGGAATGGTGCCCTCGTGGTAGCTCTCGGTACGGGCGATGTCGGCGCCGCCCAGACGGCCGGAGCACATTGCCTTGATGCCCTTTGCGGGAACGGTTGCGCGATCGCGGGGGCTCATAGCGTTGCATGCACTGCTTCATAGCGCGGCGGAAGGTCACACGGTTCTCCAGCTGACGAGCGATATCCTCGGCAACCAGCTGAGCGTTGGTAGCAGCGCTCTTGACCTCGATGACGTTGACGATAACAGTCTTGCCATACTCCTTGGTCAGCTTGTTCTGCAGAGCAACGCGCTCTTCGCCGCCCTTACCGATCACCATACCGGGCTTAGCGCAGTAGATGTTGACGGTAACGCGGGGAGCGGAAGTGGAAGGATCCACAGTGCGCTCGATCTCGATCTTGGGGACGCCAGCGTCCTTCAGCTGAGCCTTCAGCTCAGTGCGGATCTTGTGGTCCTCGACGAGGTTATCGCTGAAATCCTTCTTGGAGGCAAACCAGCGGCTGTCCCAGTCTTTAATAACGCCGACACGAATGCCGTGCGGATTTACTTTCTGGCCCATTGTTTTCCCTCCTTACTCTTTCTCTTTCAGAACAACTGTCATGTGGCTGGTGCGCTTCAGGATGCGGTAGCCGCGGCCCTGTGCACGAGCGTCGGGCCGGGGCAGACGTAGCACTCGGCGACGTAGAGGTTGTTCTTGTCCATATTGAAGTTGTTTTCCGCATTTGCGGCTGCAGACTTCACCAGCTTCAGAAGGGGCTCACAAGCTGCCTTCGGGGTGTACTGCAGGATTGCCAGCGCTTCGTCCAGGGGCTTGTTACGGATCAGATCCATAACGATAGACACCTTACGAGGACTAATGCGGGCATAACGAAGAATTGCCCGAGCTTCCATGTTGTGTTCCTCCTTCTCTTACTTCGAATTACCGGTGTGGCCCTTAAAGGTACGGGTGGGAACGAACTCACCCAGCTTGTGGCCAACCATGTCCTCGGTCACATACACAGGCACATGCTTGCGGCCGTCGTGGACGGCAAAGGTGTGACCAACGAATTCGGGGAAGATCGTGGAGGCACGGCTCCAGGTCTTGATGACCTGCTTCTTGCCGGAAGCGTTCATCGCTTCAACGTGCTTCATAAGAGCAGCCTGGACGAAAGGTCCTTTTTTAATGCTTCTACCCATTGTCTTAAACTCCTCTCTTACTTACCTGCACGCTTCACGATCAGCTTATCGGAGCGCTTATGATGCTTGCGAGTCTTGAGACCCAGAGCAGGCTTGCCCCAGGGAGTCATAGGACCGGAGTGGCCAACAGGTGCGCGGCCCTCGCCACCACCGTGGGGATGGTCGCAGGGGTTCATGACGGTACCACGGCTGCCGGGACGGACGCCCATGTGGCGCTTACGGCCAGCCTTGCCCAGGTTGACGTTCTCGTGGTCGATGTTGGAGACCTGACCGATAACTGCGGTGCAGTTCACGGGCACGTTGCGCATCTCACCGGAGGGCAGACGAACCAGAGCGTAGCCATTCTCCTTAGCCATCAGCTGAGCCATGTTGCCAGCGGAACGAACCAGCTGAGCGCCGCGGCCGGGATACAGCTCGATGTTGTGGATGATGGTACCGACGGGGATGTTCTCGAAGGGCAGGCAGTTGCCGGGCTTGATGTCGGCAGACTTGCTGCTGATGACCACATCGCCGACCTTCAGGCCATCGGGAGCAATGATGTAGCTCTTGACGCCATCGGTGTACTCGACCAGAGCGATGAACGCGCTGCGGTTCGGATCGTACTCCAGAGTCTTGACGGTAGCGGGCATATCGGTCTTCTGACGCTTGAAGTCGATGACACGATACTTGGTGCGGTTGCCGCCGCCCTGATGGCGGACGGTGATGCGACCGGTGTTGTTGCGGCCGCTGTGCTTCTTCATGGGCTCCAGCAGGCTGCGCTCGGGAGCGACCTTAGACAGGACGCTGTAATCCGTGACGGTCATGCCGCGGCGGCCCGGAGTAGTGGGGCCATACTTTTGATAGCCATAGTGCTAGGCTCCTTTGTTTATCTTATGAATTATTATCGGGGTCATATCCCCATAGAGGAACCCTCGGTGGGTTCGTATCAGACCATGCTGTTGAAGAACTCGATCTCCTTGGAGTCCTTGGTCAGGGTCACGATCGCCTTCTTGGAAGCGGCGGTGTAACCAGCATGCATACCCTGACGGCGGAAACGGCCGCGGACGGAGATGGTGTTGACCTTGGAGACCTTGACGCCGGGGAACAGGGCCTCGACAGCCTGAGCGATCTCGACCTTGGTAGCATCGGTAGCGACCTTGAAGGTGTACTTCTTGTCAGCGATACCGGCCATGGAGTTCTCGGTAATGACCGGCTTCAGGATAATATCATGTGCGGTTTTCATTAGCCAAGCACCTCCTCGAGCTTCTTAGCTGCGTCGACGCTGATGATCAGCTTGTCGGCGTTCAGCACATCGTAGGTGTTCACGCTGCCTGCGAAGGTGGTCTTCACGCCAGCGATGTTGCCAGCGCTCTTGACGAACTTTGCATCGACAGTCTCATTGACCAGCAGGTTCTTCTTGCCAGCACCGACAGCGTTCAGCATGGAGACGACAGCCTTGGTCTTGTACTCGTCGCAGGCGAACTTATCAACAACGACCATGTTGCCATTGGCAGCCTTGTCGGACAGGACGCTCAGCAGAGCCAGGCGCTTGACCTTGTTGTTGATGTGGTAGTTGTAGCTGCGGGGCTTGGGGCCCAGAGCGACGCCGCCGTGAGTCCACTGCGGTGCACGGATGGAACCCTGACGGGCACGGCCGGTGCCCTTCTGGCGCCAGGGCTTGATGCCGCCGCCGGAAACCTCCATGCGGATCTTGGTGTTCTGGGTGCCCTGACGCTGGTTGGCCAGGAAGTTCACCACAGCAATGTGGACAGCCTTCTCGTTCGGGGTGATACCGAACACGGCGTCGGAAAGCTCGATCTCGCTAACATGCTGACCGTTCATATCGACTACGTTAAACTTTGCCATTGTAGCTTTTCCTCCTTACGCCTTCACGCTGTTGGCCAGGGTGACGATGGTGCCCTTGGTACCGGGAACTGCACCCTTGACCGCAATCAGGTTGTTCTCGGCGTCCACCTTGGCGACGGTGAGGTTCTGCACGGTGACGCGCACAAAGCCCATGTGGCCGCAGGCAGGCGCTTGCCGGGGAACACGCGAGCAGGGGTAGAAGTGGAACCATTAGAACCTGCATGACGAGCAACAGGACCGGTGCCGTGGCTCTCACGCAGACGGTGCTGACCGTAGCGCTTGATAACGCCCTGGTAGCCCTTGCCCTTGGAAACGCCCACAACGTCCACCTTGTCGCCCTCTGCGAAGACATCAGCCTTCAGCACGTCGCCAACGTTCAGTGCAGAGACATCTTCCAGACGGAACTCGCGCAGGGTCTTCTTGGGGGCAACATTTGCCTTCTTGAAGTGGCCTGCAGCTGCCTTGTTGACCTTCTTGGCGGAAACCTCGCCGAAGCCCAGCTGGACAGCCTGGTAGCCATCGCTCTCGACGGTCTTCTTCTGCACGACGGTGCAGGGACCAGCCTCGATGACGGTGACGGGAATGACCTTGCCGTTCTCGTCGAACAGCTGGGTCATACCGACTTTCTTGCCGATAATGCCTTTAACCATTTTCTTTTCCTCCTGTAAAGGTTATTGGTTGGCAGCGCACGTCACTGCCAACATGACCCCTCGGGAAACGAGGGCATCGAATTTGATCGGTGTCTTTTACAGCTTGATCTCGATGTCCACGCCAGCGGGGAGCTGGAGGCTCATCAGAGCCTCGACCGTCTTGTTGGACGGCTTCAGAATGTCGATCAGACGCTTATGAGTGCGGCTCTCGAACTGCTCGCGGCTATCCTTGTACTTGTGGGTAGCGCGCAGAACGGTGACGATCTCACGATCGGTGGGCAGGGGGATGGGGCCGGACACGCGGGCACCAGTGTGCTTTGCGGTCTCCACGATCTTCTCTGCTGCGGCATCGATCAGCTGAGCATCATAGCTCTGCAGACGGATTCTGATTTTCTCCTTGACTGCCATTGCTTACGCCTCCCTGAAAAAAAAAATTGATTTTGCCCTAGGCGAGCCGATAAATTGCTCTACACAGTTCCGGGTGTTCCTCGATTTGGCACTATAAAAACCGGTGAACCGCATGGCAGTTCTCCCGGAAACATATTAGCAAATCAAATTCGAACATTGGTTCCGCCCGTTTCGCAGAGTAACTTCTCTGCCGAGGGAACGTATTCCATCGCTGTCAGTAATTCTTTCGCCCGGTTCTAAGATCGGACATACTCCGCGGAAATAACCCATCGCAGCTATCGCCGGATGACAACCTCCCGCATCTACGCATATCGCTGGCCTGCACGACTTGTATCGCACAAGCCCTTTGCAGCCGAGAGTTATTCTATCACACCTTCGTGCATTTGGCAAGTGTTTTTTAGAAAAAAGAACGAATTTTCTTTTTTATTTTCTCTGTTTCGTTCGCCTTTACGACCCCACCCGTGAAAAAGTCAATCGGGAAAATCCGCAGATTTTCCCGATTGGCAAATTTAAAATAATTCTTCCGCTGAAGATGCGCAGAGCAGCGCGGCGCGCAGTTCAAATCATTTCTTCTTCAGCTGTTCCGCCAGCCCATCCCGGGGCGTGATGTAGACCGTGGTGTACACCTCGTACAGCACCATGCCGGGCTTGGCACCGCTGGCTTTCCAGATGTTCTTCACTTCGGTGGTGTCCACGGCCACCTTGGCGCCGGTGCCCGCCTTGTAGGTGCTGGAGTAGATGACTGCCAGCTCCGCGGCCTCCTGCTTGGTGGTGTCCGGGATGTCCTCGCCCCGGCTCATGACTACGACGTGGCTGCCGGGGGCCTTCTGGACGTGGAACCACAGGTCCTTGCCCCGGGCGGTGTGCAGGGTGAGCTTGTCGTTCTGGGCATTGTTGCGGCCCACCAGGATCTCGAAGCCGTCGCTGGAAGTGAACCGCAGGAAATCTGCAGGCTTCTGGCGCTTGTCGCGCTGCTTGTAGTATTTCAGGTAGCCCTGGCTCTTCAGCTCTGCCCGGATCTCGTTGAGAGCAGCTTCGCCGGAAGCCGTTTCCACCTCGTAGAGCACCGTTTCCAGATAGGCGATCTCCTTTTCGCCCTCGGCCAGCAGGTCCACCAGCATCCGGGCGGCGGTCTGCTTCTTTTTGTAGTTCTTGAAGAAGTTCTGGGCGTTCTGGCTGGGAGTGAACCGCAGGTCCAGCGGGATGGTCACTTCCTTGCCCTCATCGTACCAGTTGGGCACCGTGATGCTCTTCATGCCCTTCTGGGCCAGATAGAGGTTGGCGGAGAGCAGCTCACCGTACAGACGCAGCTTTTCGCTCTTGCCGCTGGCGGCCAGCTCTTCCTGACGGGCGGCCTGCTTGCGCACGGCGCGCTCGTACATATTGTGCACCGCCTTGTGCAGCTCCTTGCTTTTGGTGCGCAGGCGCTCCGCGCGGTCCTTCTCAGCGTAGTAGCCCTCCAGCATGGCGTTGAAGGAGGGCCACTCCTTTATAATATATTTTTCGCCGTACTGCTGCGGGCGGAAGAAGGTATACTCGATGGGCTTTCCGCTGGGGTCGGTGACGCTGCAGGGCGTACCGCCGGTTGCGTGCTCTTCCTTCAGCTCGTCGATGGCAGCCATAAGCTTGCGCTTCTGTTCCTCGGTCAGCTCATTGGCGGGCAGATGTTCCCCGTCAAAGGCACGCCATGCAGCTTCCCGGCAGACCACCGGGCCAACACCGGCCACGGTCTTGTTGAGGGCATCTGCCACCGGCAGATCCCGTTCACAGGCTGCTGCCACGATGGACGCACTGCTCACCAGCAGGAAGTCCGGTCTTGCAGGCTTGGGCGGCGTGGTATAGGGCAGGCCCGGCAGCAGCTGGCGCACATCGCTGTCCTCAAAATCCACGCGCTTGAGTGCGTCAATGATCTTGCCGTTCTGCACCAGAACCAGATTGGAGTAGCGGCCCATCAATTCGGCACACAGGGTGTTGCGCACAAGGTCGCCCATCTCGTTGGTGCACTGGAAATCAAAATACACGATGCGGTCTCCCGGCTCCATGTGCACGTCCAGCAGCCTGCCGCCGGTAAGATGCTTGCGCATCAGCATACAGAAGGAGGGCGGCGTTTCCGGGTTTTCAAAGCTTTCTTCGGTCAGGCACACGCGGGCGGAACCGCTGCGGGCCGAAAGCAGCAGCGCATAGGTATCCGTGCGGGTACGCAGGGTGAGCACCAGCTCATCACGGGTGGGTTCAAATAGTTTTGCGATCTTGGCGTCGGTCAGCGTTGCTTTGAGCTCTGCTGCCGTAAGGGCCAGTGTCGCGGCATCCAATGCCATAGTGTTTACCTCGTTTATGATTTGGAATGGAAATTCTTTTATTTTAAGCGACCTCGCCCTCTCCGTCACGGCTAACGCCGTGCCACCTCTCCCAAAGTGAGAGGCTTTGGCAGTCTACGCAGGGTTCATGGTTTTGCCAAGGGCTCTCCCCTTGGGAGAGCTGTCGAGCGGATGCGAGACTGAGAGGGCGAGGCCGTTCACCTTATTGCAGCTTTCCTTATAAATACGTATACGGATCCCGGTTCTCGGTGCTCACCAGCACTTCCAGCTCCGGCAGGGCGGCGCGCAGCTTTGCAGCCACGGCGGCAGTCACCGGAAATTCGGTGGCGTAGTGGCCCGCCGCGATCAGCGAAAGGCCCAGCCGCTTGGCATCGATGGCGTGGTGGTGATTGGCCTCGCCGGTCAGCAGGCAGTCCGCGCCCATAGCAATGGCATCTGCAAACAGGCTTCCGCCCGCACCGCTGATGACCGCCAAGCGCTTGACCGGCTTACCCGCATCCACAAACTTCACCTGCACCGCCGGGCCGACGGCGGGCGCGTTGCAGCGCGCAGCAAGCTCCTGCTGTGCCTTGCGGGCAAGCTCCGGAACCGCGATTTCTTCAATGGCTCCCACACGGCCGCAGCCCTCGGCAAAGGTTTCCATATTCTTCATGTCAAAGATGCCTGCCAGCACTTCGTTCACGCCGCCCTCGGCAGCATCCAGATTGGTGTGCATACAGATGGCAGAAATGCCTGCCTGCACCAGCTGGAAAGGCACATCCTGCGGGCCGATCTTTTTGAGCGGATCAAAAATGACCGGGTGGTGGGACACGATCATCTCACACTGCTTTGCGGCGGCTTCGGCCACCACTTCGGGGGTGATGTCCAGTGCTGCCAGCACCCGGTGCATCTGCCCGCCGCAGTCCACCAGCAGGCCGGGATTATCCCAGTGTTCCGCCAGCTCCAGCGGCGCGATGGCCTGCATTGCTTCGTATACCTGATTAACTGTTATCATATCTTCACCATCCTCGCCCTCTCCGTCATTGCTTACGCAATGCCACCTCTCCCATGGTGAGAGGCCTTGGCATTCCATGCAGCGTTCATCATTTTGCCAAAGGCTCTCCCTTTGGGAGAGCTGGACGCGAAGCGGACTGAGAGGGCAAGCCAGCTAATAAACTATCGATTTCCTGCGCAAGTGTGCTGCCATCCGGCACGCCAAGGCGCATCCGGGGCAGCTTTGCCTTCTGCCAGTCGGCGTAGCCTTTTCCCTCGGGCCACTCTCCCGTACTGCCAAACAGGCACTCGGCAAAGGTGGGCGCATACACCCTGCCGGTGTACTCCGCCGCCATCACCGCGTACCAGCGGCCCGCCGCCTGCACCGGGCGGTCGGCTGCAAAGGAGAAGCCATGCTCCCACAACCAGCGGCGCAGCGCGTCGTGGCGGGTGGCCGGGATCATGATGATCCGCGGCCCTCCCACGGTGAACACCCACGGGGCTTTCTCTAAAATTTCCCAAGTGGTCTGGGCGGAAACGCCCGCCAACACGATGCTGCCTACTTCGTTCTCCGTAAGCACAGAAAGACCGTCGCCAAGCCGAAGCTCAGCGCGGTCTTTACAGCCTGCATGTTCCAGCGTCTGCTCTGCCTTTGCCAGCGGGCCGGGCCGCAGGTCGGCACCGATCACCTTCGGGTATTTTCCCGAAGCCGCCAGCACCGCCGTCAGCTTGCCGTGGTCGCAGCCGATGTCTGCCACCGGCTCTCCCGGCCGCACAAGCTCTGCGGCGGCAGCCAGACGCGCATCCAGTGTGGGCAGCAATTTATGCCTTCTTTGCGGCCAGATGCTCGTTCAGCTTCTCGATCAACTCATCGCAGTCCACGCCGTGGACAGCACAGGCCTCCTCGATGCTCTCGCCGCGGGATGCAGGGCAGCCCAGACAGTGCATGCCGATCTCCATGAAGTAGGGAGCGGTGGTCTGGTCCATATCCAGAATATCGCCGATGATGGTCTCGCGGGTCACCTGCTTTGCGTCCTTGTGTTCTTCCTTCTTGAGCATATTGAAAATATCAAACATGATGGTTTTCCTTTCCTGTTGGGTAAAATCACGGCATAACCTACCGTTCTTCTATACTATACCCTAAACCGGTACTGTTTTTCAAGTATCTGCTGGGATTTTCAGCGTTTACTGGTAATTCTTATCCAGCGAGAAGCCGCGCCCGCTCACCTCGGTCACATGGCTCACGATCATAAAGCAGGTGGGGTCGATGGCATGGGCCAGCTTTTCCAGCTTCGGCAGCTGGCGGTTGCTCACGATGCTCAGCAGCACCTGCTCCGGCTCGTGGCTGTAGCCTCCCTCGCCATGCAGCACGGTCACACCGCGGTCCAGCTGGGTGAAGATGGCCTCGCGGATATCATCGGCGTGCTGGCTGATGATCTTTACCTCGGTGCGGGTAGTGCCGAAGATGAGCACCTTGTCCAGCACCACCGTATACACGATCACCATCACGATGCCGTACAGACACTGCTGCAGCGGGCTGAACGCCGCCTGCATGCAGAGGATGAGCATATCGAACACCAGCATACTGGCCGACACCGGGATGTGGAAATATTTGTTCAGCACCAGCGGAGGGATGTCCATGCCGCCGGTGGATGCGCCTGCCCGGATGGTGATGCCCAGCGAAATGCCCACGCCCAAACCGGCAAAGATGGTGTTGAGCACCAGATCATCGGTGAGCACAAAATCTGCAAACACCCGCTCCCACAGGGCCAGAAACAGGGGCTGAGGATGGTGCTGGCAATGGTGGTGATGGCAAAGCGCCGCCCCAGCAGCACCCAGCCCACCGTAAGCATGGTCATGTTGATGGCAAACAGCACCCCGGACACCGGCAGGCCCAGCACACGGTTGACCCCCAGTGCGATGCCGGTGGCGCCGCCGGTGATCAGCCCGGACGGCACCAGAAACAGCACGACCGTCAGCGCGTACAGTGCGTTGCCCGCAATGATGGACAGCGAGTTGAATGCGATCTGCTGCTCATATGAAAGCTTTATCATCTTTTGTCCCTCGTTCTTGAATTTCTTTCTTCTATGATAACGAAAAAATCCGCATTTATCAAGCGTTTCGCCCATAAATGCGGAATAATCCCGGAATAAATTACATTTTGTTGTTTACTGCGCAGAGGTCTCCTGCACCGGTTCCTCGTCCTCCAGCAGACGCAGACCGGCGGTGTCGGTGACCGGCAGCGAGAACACGATAGCCCCCGCCCTGCGGTCGGCCCCGTCCATGATGGCTTTCATGATGCGGTTCTTCTCCGCGGTGTGGCTCACGATGAGTACCAGCTCCTTTTCATTCACCAGCTCCACGCCAAGGAACTGGGCTGCGCCTTCCATGCCAGTGCCCTTGGCGTGGATCACCGTGCCGCCGCCGGCACCGGCTGCGCGGGCCGCGTCCATGATGGTGCCGGTGTGGCCCTGATTGGCGATCACCAGCAGCAGTTCGTAACGGGTATCCTTCAAGGTGCTCTCCTCCTTCAATGTCAGCGGCTGGTGCTGGGTGAGGAACATCAGCGCCCTTCTGCCGCCGATGCTGCTCAGCGGCACGGTGAATGCAATGCCGGTGCCCGGCACGTCGATGCGCATTTTGCGGCGCAGGTCTGTCCGGACGGCCTTCCATGTATCCTCTGTCACCACCGCCAGCAGCACCGCCTTCTCGGTCTTTTCCAGACCCAGCGTGGCCAGCGTTTCCCGCACCGCTGTGCCGCTGCCCACCGTGCGCAGGTTCACATCCACGCCGCGCTGCTGGTACAGCTGCAAAAAGGCATCGGTGGAGCAGCGGTCGGTGATGGTCACCATCAAAAACAACGAACTCATGCCGAGCCCTCCTTACAGTTCAATGATATCATCGTCCGCCAGACCGGCAAAGGCCGCACCCATGGCCGCAGGCTGCAGGCGCCGGGCCTTGCGGGTGCGCAGCTGTGCCACAAGGCCCATCAGCTGCACCGTAATGAGCGGGGTCATGGCCACCATGGCCACCACGCCAAAGGCGTCGGTGACGATATTGCCGCCCACGGCCACGCAGGCTCCCTGTGCCAGCGGCAGCAGGAAGGTGGCCGTCATGGGACCAGAGGCCACGCCGCCAGCGTCAAAAGCAATGGCGGTGAACAGCTTGGGCACCACAAAGGAGATGCCGACGGCCACCGCATAGCCCGGGATGAGGAACCACAAAATGGAAATGCCGGTGAGCACCCGCACCATGGCCAGCCCCACCGAAATGGACACACCCGCCGAGAGCGCCGTGCCCATGGCCTGGGCCGAGATGGCACCATCGGTCACCTCTTCCACCTGTTTGTTCAGCACATACACCGCCGGCTCTGCCTTGACGATAAAGTAGCCGATGAGCATGCCGATGGGGATGATCACCCAGCGGTAGCTCTGCCCGGTCAGCACCTGCCCCAGATAGTTGCCCGCGGGCATAAAGCCGACGTTCGCGCCGGTGAGGAACAGCACAAGGCCCACGTAGGTATAGGCAAGACCCACCGCAATGCGGCCCAGTGACCGGCGGTCCATGTGCAGAGCCACAAATTGAAAAATGCCGAACATCACGATGATGGGCAGCAGCGAGACAGCGATCTCTTCCAGATACGTAGGCAGGCTGACATGGAACAGCTGCCACAGCTCCACCGAATCGCTCACCTCTGGCAGCACCGGCGGGATGTAGGTGCTGTCCGAGGCGCGGAACACGATGCCCAAAATGAGCACCGCCAGAATGGGGCCGATGGAGCACATGGCCACCAGACCAAAGCTGTCGTCCGCCGCGTGGCGGTCGCCGCGGATGGACGAAACACCCACGCCCAGCGCCATGATAAAGGGCACCGTCATAGGGCCGGTGGTCACACCGCCGGAGTCAAAGGCCACAGCAAGAAATTCCTTGGGCACAAACGCCGCCAGAAGAAAGATCATGCCGTAGAACAGCACCAGCAGCTTTGGCAGCGAGATGCCAATGAGCATACGCAGGAAGGCAAACACCAGAAACAGGCCCACGCCCGCCGCCACCGATAGAAAATAAGGGTGCGGTTCGGGGGATGGAGGGCACCTGATTTGCCAGCACCTGCAGGTCCGGCTCCGAAATGGTGATGAGGAAGCCCAGCAGAAAGCCGATGCCCAAGATCACCGGCAGCTTCCGGCTTTTGGTGATCACCGCACCCACGCGCTCGCCCATGGGGGTCATGCTCATTTCTGCGCCCAGTGTAAAGAACATGATGCCCACCACGATCATAGCTGCCCCCAGCAAAAAGCACAGCAGGATGCTGGGCGACACCGGCGCAATGGTAAAGCAGAGCACCAGCACGATGGCTGCAATGGGCAGCACTGCCTGCAGCGCTTCCAATAGTTTTTCCCGCAGTTTCGGGAGGATGCTTTCAGGATAGCGTCCACCGCCTTTCCGCGCGGTCTCCGGCGTCGAAAGGACCGGAAACAGCGTACAAACTGGAATATTTGCAAGAGGATTTATAAATAGTATACTAAAGGCGGCGTGGCCGGGTCAACAAAAAAAGCGGCTAAGAATGGCAAAGACGCAGAAAGTTTACAAAAAAAGAGCCTGCCACGGAGATCCACGGCAGACTCGTGAAATTTGATCGGGTTCAGACTGCTTGGTCAGCACGTCCGAGGTGGGAGTGCTGAAAACCGGGATGTCCGCATAGGGGTCCGGGGCGGGATCTTTGGGCAGGGAGTTCATATAGCTGTCCATGGACTCGGCCACCTTCTTGGCGATGGCGACGGCTTCGACGACGGTGCGTGCACCCATGACGGCGTCACCGCCGGCGAACACGCCCTCACGGGTCGTGCTGCCGTCTTCGCTGACGGTGAGCAGGCCCTTCTGGTTGGTCTCGATGCCGGTGGTGCTCTGCACCAGCTCGTTCTCCGCACCCTGGCTCACCGAGACGATGACGCCGGTGTGGGGGTAGAAAATCTCGCTGCCCTCCACCTGCGTGAATCTGCCGTCATCGCCCTTTACGGTGTCGCGGCAGATGATGCCGTTCTCCCGGATCTCGACGGGGGCCTTGCAGAAGCGGAAGCCCACGCCCTCGAGCCTTGCGTACCGCACCTCGTGCTCGGAGGCGCTGATGCACTTCTCGTCGCGGCGGGCGTAGCAGGTGACGTGGCGTGCGCCGTTGCGGATGGCGGTGCGGGCACAGTCCATGGCGGAGTTGCCCACGCCGATGACGGCGATGTCGTCGCCCAGCTGGAAGGCCTTGGAGTTGGCGAGGTAGTCGATGCCGAAAGCCACGTTGCCCAGCGTCTCGCCCTTGATGTGCATGGCGTTGGCCTTCCAGAGGCCCGCGCCGATGAAGACGCTCTTGTAGCCGTCCCGGAACAGGTCATCGATGGTGATGGTCTTGCCGATGGTGGTGTTGGGCCGCACCTTGATGTCCTTCAGCTCCAGATGGCGGTACTGGAAATCGTCCAGCACGCTGTCCGGCAGGCGATAATTGGGGATGCCGTAGCGCATGACACCGCCGATTTATCGCGGGCATCAAAGATGGTCACATCGTAGCCCCAGCGTGCCAGCAGCACCGCAATGGTCAGGCCCGCCGGGCCCCGCGCCGATGATGGCGGCTTTCATCCCGTTCCGGGGGGTGGGGCCGGCCGTCATCTTGTTGGCATAGGTGGTGGAGATATAATCCTCGATGATGGAAAAGTGCACGGGGTCGTGGCTGGGCATCCGGTTGCGGATGCAGTGGCCCTCGCACTGGTTCTCGTGGTTGCACACCAGGCTGCACACGGTGGTCAGGTGGGTTGTTTTCAAACAGCATCCTGCCGGCGTCGTCCAGCTGGTTGTTTTTCAGCAGCCGGATCACCTCGGGGATATTGGTGTGGATGGGGCAGCCCTGCTGACACATCGGCTTTTTGCAGCCGAGGCAGCGGTTGGCTTCGTCCAGAACGTGAAGCGCCATGGTTCCTCCTCTTCCGTGGGTGGCAGGATACACTTTGTTGTATCCAAGAATCTTGCTCCTTTATGATACACCGGATACGAAGAAAGATACAATAGCATAATTGCCGAAAAATTACGAATAAATTTTGTTATATCGTCAAAAAGATAATTTTTTGACGAAGTGCGCCGCCCATGGGCCGCGGTTTTGCACGGCAGAGCGCCGCAAAATCGCTGGCGGTGAGCTGGGCCTGTACCATCCGGGCGCAGGCGGCATTTTCCTCCTGTAAGCGCATCAGGGAGTGGGAGGCGGGGAGGGCGGCCTGTTTCAGCTGGCCCAGCAGCTCCCGGCGGGCTCCCAGCAGATGGAGATAGGGCGGCAGGGCGGGGAATGCTTCTTCGGTGTAACCAAGGGCGGCGTCCATGGCAAGCCGCCGCATCCGGGCGCGGGGGTAGCGGATCGTGGTCAGGGTGTTCAGCAGCTCGTCCAGTGTGGTGCTGGCCCGGACGGCTTTTTTCAGCCGATGTTCCAACCCCTCGGAAACACCCCGGACTTTGGCGAATGGCGTCTCACCGGTGCAGCGGGCGCGGAGCAGGGCCAGCTCGCACCGCCCGGCGGCGGAAAAATCTGTGGAACTGCCTGCGGCGGCGCTTCCTGATACAGCGGGAAGACCGCTTCCGGGACGTAGGGCCGCAGGGCTTCCACGCCCTGCTGAGTCCAGAGCGCCCGCAGGGCACTGGCGCTGGCAAACTGCACGTTGCCGTTGAGGGCTTCGCCGTGGTTGGCACCCTGCCGGGGCAGGGGGATGGGCGTGAGCGGGACATCCAGCTCCAGAATTGCCTTGCAGTATTCCACGGCCAGATTGTTGTTGGGCTGGTCCAGCAAAGCGGCAAGCGCGGAGCCGGGACGGAGGGCTTCCACAGCGGCCTGCCGGGCGGCGGCAAAGCTCCGGGCCCCGGCGGCCAGCTGTGCCTTGAGGGCGGCGCGGTATTCCTCACTGGCAAGCACCCGGGCGGCGTCCATCAGGAGCGCGGTGTCCGGAGTCTCGGCCCCAAAAACGAGGGCGTCGCACCCGGCAGCGGCCAGAAGCCGAACGCCCGCCCGGGCAAAGGCCTCCGCCCCGGCGCAGGCGCAGGGGGCAGGCAGGGCAAAGATAAAATCAGCCCCGCAGCGCAGGGCAGCCTGCACCCGGACGGCCTCGGGCAGGAGGGAGACAGCGCCCCGCTGGGTCAGGCTGCAGCTCATGGCCACGGCCACCTGCCGCGCGCCCAGCGCTCTGGCCTGGGCCAGCTGCCAGGCGTGACCGTTGTGGAATGGATCGTATTCAGCGATGATACCGGCAAATCTCATAGAGAACCTCAAACATTGTGAAAAATCTGTCAGACTGACAGAGAAATTGGTCTGCCCTGCCAGGATTCTGGGCAGGATGTACAAAAAAGGCTGCGTACTTGGGGGAACGCTTGCCACGGTTGCGGATTGAAAAGCGGCTGAACCTATTATATAATAATTTCAGGAATCTGTAAAATTCTGCCCTCTTGTGCGGGCAGACGAAAAAATATTGGAGGCTACAGAAGATGAAAGTTCTGGTTATTAACTGCGGTTCTTCTTCCCTGAAGTATCAGCTCATCGATATGGACGGCGAGAAAGTGCTTTGCAAGGGCCTGTGCGAGCGCATTGGCATGGAGAGCAGCATGATCACCCACGAGGCCAACGGCAAAAGGCTACCACCCCGGCCATCTTCCCCACCCACACCGAGGCTTTTGCTGAGGTCGTGAAGAAGATGACCACCGGCGAGGGCAAGTGCATCGACGATGTCAGCGAGATCAGCGCCATCGGCCACCGCGTCGTCCACGGCGGCGAGAAGTTCAAGGAGAGCTGCCTGATCACCGACGAGGTCATCAAGACCATCCGTGAGCTGAGCCCCCTGGCCCCCTGCACAAACCCCCGCAGGCATCCTGGGCATTGAGGCTGCCCGCAAGGTCTTTGGCCCGGACATCCCCATGGTCGCTGTCTTCGACACCGCTTTCCACAGCACCATGCCCCCGAAAGCTTATATGTACGCCATCCCCTACGAGTACTATGAGAAGTACGGCGTCCGCCGCTACGGCTTCCACGGCACCAGCCACAAGTACGTTGCTTATAAGGCTGCCGAGTATCTGGAGGAGCCCATTGAGCGCCTGAAGCTCATCACCTGCCACCTGGGCAATGGCTCTTCCATCGCCGCTGTCGACCAGGGCAAGGTCATTGATACCTCCATGGGCATGACCCCGCTGGCTGGCCTGATGATGGGTACCCGCTGCGGCGATATCGACCCCTCTGTGGTCAACTACCTGAAGTACAACCTGAACATCACTGGCCACCAGCTGGACGAGATCCTGAACAAGAAGTCCGGTCTGCTGGGCGTCTCCGGTGTTTCCAGCGACAAGCGTGATATCGAAGAGGCAGCCGCTGCCGGCAACAAGCGCGCGCAGCTGGCTTCCGATATGCTGAACTACCAGATCAAGAAGCTGGTCGGCGGCTACATCGCAGCCATGGGCGGCGTGGACGCCATCGTCTTCACCGGCGGCATCGGCGAGCACGACGAGATCGCCCGTGCAAAGGTCTGCCACCACATGGATTGGCTGGGCATCCGCATCGATACCGAAAAGAACGAGCATCCCGTGGGCGATGTCTGCGACATCACCGCCTGGGGCGCCAAGGTCCGCACTCTGGTCATCGCTACCGACGAGGAGCTGATGATCGCCCGCGACACCAAGGAAGTCATCGAGAAGTAATTTTGCCGCATTCGCGGTACAAAGGGCTGTGTCCTCGCGGAGGGCACAGCCCTTTTGGTGTTTTTGGCGGGGCAAAAAGTCTGTCTTATTGTGCCAATTGCACAAAAAAAAGAGGGCGGAGGTTTGTTTTTGGTTGACAAACAAAAAAAAAAGAACGGTACAATAGGAGAGTCCTCAGTTAGAGGGCATTTTACTCATTCAAGCCCCTGGTAAGCTTACGATCAGCGCGATGGTCCCTAAAAACCAAAGGTATGGTTACAATCCTTCCGTGGGCAAGAACTAGACAAAGAGGAGATACTACTATGTTTGAAGACAAGACTTTAGTCTGCAAGGACTGCGGTAAGGAGTTTGTTTGGACTGCTGGTGAGCAGGAGTTATCAAGAATGGCGTCCGTGGCGGCAACAACGGCGGTGAGCGCCCGGGTTCGGGCGCCCGCTGGCAAAGGCAAAGCAGACGCTGGAACATGCCCGTTGTGAAGACCGCGCTGAGCTGAGGCTCGGCGACGGTCTTTCTGTGTTGTCGGCGGGGGGGGAAGTGGGCACCATCGTGCTGGCGGGTGTCTCGGCCCAGACCACCTGGGAGATCATCGAAAAAGCGCCCTGGGTGTCCCAGCCGGGCGGGCCGCGCCTGGTCATGGTACCAGCCACCCGCCACAGGGAGCTGCGCCGCTGGCTGTGGGAGCACGGCTTTGCCCTCATAGCCGACCGGCCGGTGCAGGCGGCGGGCCGCTGGTATGCCGTCATGGCGGCGGAGTACACCGGCGAGACACGTACCCCCACGTTTACGGAATGCCTGTTTGGCGGAACAGGGGAGTGGCCGGAGGGGGCCGGTTACGCGGCCTGGCAGAAAGCAAAGCTGCCCCGCCTCCGCCTGGGCGTGCCCGACGGCATCCCGCTGGCGGAGGAGATCGACCAAATTTTACGGGAGGATTGAGGAATGGCAACCGTCCAGAAGATCTATGAAGAGATGCAGCGGATGGCTCCGCTGGAACTGGCCGAAAGCTGGGATAACCCCGGCCTGCTGGTGGACTGCGGCGGGGAGGTCTCCCGGGTGCTGGTGGCACTGGATGTCACGGCCGAAACGATGGCGGAGGCTGAACAGAACGGCTGCCAGCTCATCGTCACGGCAGACTGCCTGCTGACCGGCGAGGCCAATCACCACCACGCCATCGACGCCAAGCGGCTGGGGCTTTCCCTCATCGCGGCGGGCCACTACGCCACCGAATTCCCGGTGACGGCAGCGGTGGCCGAAAAGCTCCGCGCCGCGTTCCCGGCTGTGGAAGTGCTGGTCAGCACAGCCAACGGCAAACCGGTGGAGTTACCTTCTTCCGGCCCCGGCATTACGGCGAGACCTGCGGTCAGGGGTGGGCGTCCTTCAACGCGCGATGCTGGAGGGCTACTATGCCGAAAAGGACCGTGCGGGCGCCTGCGCACCAAAACGGAACTCCACAAGGCGGTCCAGAACAACTCCGCCTGTACGGTGCCCAACTGGTACGATAAAGAGGGGCAGAAGTCACCATCCCGCTCGACCTGCAGTTCACGCCCAGCCAAAATTTCTTTGCAGAACTACAAGAAGAAACAGACGGCGGCGCGGATGCTGGTGGAGAACCGTCCGCACCTGATTGGGGAAAGTACGCCATCTGCTCAAACAAAAAACTGCTGGAGGAATGAACGATGAAGAAACTGAATGTGAAAGCCGTTGTGATCGACCTGCGCCATGTTTCGGAGGAAACGCTGGCAAGCTACGAGCATATTCAAATACATGCCGCGCTGGCCATGACCAGCCCCAGGACGGAAGCTCTGCTGGCAAAGTATCCGGTGGAGCTGGATGCGACCAGCGTCCAGTGCTATGACGACGATGCCAAGGTGAATATGGTCAATGGCAAGACAGAGCTGACCGCTTCCCACAAGCCGGAGGGAAAAAGCGTCCTGATCGTCAACGGAAAGGCGAACATTGCGGCCGACGCGGGGGACACCCTGCGGGCTTACGGGAAGATCATCGTCAACGGAAAGTCCCTCTGCCCGGCCGGACTGGCGGGCCTTGTGACCGAGAAGTGCACCATCAACGGAAAACTGGCGGTCTACCCGGATGAGGCGGTGGTGCTGAAAGGCACGGTCAAGCTGGACCGCAGCTTCCTGCTCCGGGCACAGGCACGGCTCTACTGGACCGAAAAGCAGTTCGTGGCGGTAGATCCCAAACTGGACGCGGCCGCCCTGGCTGCCAAGGGCGTCCGATTTGCGGCCCCCAAAGCCATCCTGCTGGAGCAGTTTACTGAGACGCTGGCCCCGCTCTTTACGGAAAACACGGAACTCATCGTTCTGCCGGAGGGAACGGCTGTGGTGGACGATGATTTTGAGCTGACCCCCAAAACGTT
>VOFD01002697.1_pt1 | contig 26209 bp, 44 predicted proteins | sample 5384101 | NCBI WGS metagenome assembly VOFD01 (sample SAMN12384723, study PRJNA508395) | human gut metagenome | isolation source: healthy gut C | host: Homo sapiens
ACTCACAAAAATAAAGATTGATGGTTGCCAAATTACTGATGGCATCAGATGTGACTACCTGATACTCGACCATTGCCACAACGAATATTTTGTTGAATTAAAGGGAAAAGATCTGCCTCATGCTGTTGAACAACTGGAAGCCAGTATCCAGCAATTATCAGCCCCCAATCATACAATTAAAAAAAGGCTATTATTGTATCAAGCCGTAATCCCTCCAATGACACTTCGGTACAAAGAGCTAAACTGTGTTCAAGAAAAAATATGGAGTAGAGCTTATACCCAAGAATATACAAATAGAAATTACAATCAAATAATATCCCGACAAATCAGACTTCCTTTTTTGCATAAATAGCAAAAAAAAGGACCTTTATTCAAGGTCCTTTTTAATCACTTCGTCCATTTCTTTTTATACGTTTCTCACGGTCTTTAATGGGACCGTCTTTCTTATCATTCTTAAATGCGTCATCGGCACGGTCGGCAACCTCGCCACTCCATTCCTCAAACTGGTTCTTAGCCGGACGACCATTCGGTTCGATATTTTCTTCGGCTATCGAATCATGCCTGTTAATCATATCATCCATAAGTTCTCGTTTTAAAAGTTTATGGCTATAAGACAATACAAACGAAGAAAAGTTTTCTATTTTAATGATTTTTTGAAGAAATCAGTCATGTTATTATACTATCAAAGAAACACTCCAGCCCAATCCAGCTACAAATAAAAGTTTTTAGAGCCTCTACCCTCACACCCTAACAAACTCCTGTATCCATTTATTCATCGGTATTTTCAGTGTGAGGGTGAGGGTGAGAGTAACTATGAGGGTGAGGGTAACTGCATTTTTGTCATTCATCAAGATACCTATATAAATTACAATTACCGGCAACGTCCAATACATTCAGCTCTTTCAAGCGTTTTTCCACTTTCTTTTGTGAAACCAGCCCGAAATTTCGTAGCATATCACGCAACTTCCTGAACCCATATTGAGAAGTGATTTGCAGCAGTTCCCGGAGTGTTTTTATATCAGCTTCAGAAATGATCCGCTGCGACCGAATATCGAATTTCAATTCTGTGATAGGAGTATCGAGCAAAGCCTTTGCCGCTTTTATATCTTCGGGAATAAAAATTTCCGGATTCGTTTCTTCTGCCTCTCTCATGAATATTTCATTATCAAGGCCATTTTGGCGAGATTTCATGTCATACGCCCGTACTGTTGCTCTAAGGCGGATATTTTCTTCTTTATACGTCCTAAGGAATCCCGCTTGAGATTTTATTTCCTGCACAAGTCCTTCAAATGCCTTCTGTGCTTGACGATATTTCATACGTTTCCGGATACTAAAATCCTTAATGTTTCCTTGTAAGACGGTATAAAGAAATAGTTGCCGTCTTTCATCATTCCTTATCATTCCGGCAAGCTCCTTTATTATTAGCCGGATCAATGGGGTTAACTCTTTCAGTGATTGAAGTAGAAAATTCCTCTTCATTTTCCTTCATCTTCTCATCCATCCGGCGTTTGTGTTCTTCTTCGGAAAGACTAAACCGGATATTTCGTTCAAGACAATCCGTCAGACTGTTTTCATCAAGCATCAGATAATCACCGACTTCTGAATAAATAATCTCCTGCCTTTTACACCAAGTAATAATACGTCTGGTAGATACCTGACTTGGTTGCCGCTTCTTCAATACCAATCCATTGTTTTGTTGTCATACCTCGTTTTGTTTTTAGATGTATGCGTCGCAACCAGATATAAAAAGGTGCGAACGATACATATATTTCTAGCAGAGGTAGTCGCAAACCCGACAGATGAAAATACAGTATGCCCGCACCAGAACTTATATATCGATAAGGATATAAGCTTGGCACGAACATTTAATATCTTCTATCTGAAAACGCGACTTTTCTGCTAGATAAATTAAATGTCCTATAAATACAAGTCCGGCTGTCAAAGGTCCGGTCCTTGATTGCAAATATACTTCTTTTTTTTCTGAAAAGAAAGATAATAAATGACAAGCTTTTTTGGTTACAATAGAATTTTATATAAGACAAATAAGTAAACAACTACACGGGGGAATAGTTTCATCGGCGAGAAACTAAAGTTCCATCAGTGTGAAACTAAAGTTCCATCAGTGTGAAACTATAGTTTCATCAGTAAGAAACTAATAGTTCCAAGCAAGAGAAACTAAAGTTTCAAGGTGATGAAACTGTAGTTTCGAACCGCAAAACCAATAGTTTCAAGGCTTGAAACTATTGGTTACAAGGCAGGTCCCGCCCCCGTAAGTACAGGGGTAATAAATAAAATAGCTTATCTGCCTGTGGTTAATACTATTCAGGCAATGAAACTTCATCTGTGATTTTTACTTGATTTGGGTATGCATCTCTACCATACCGTCTTTGCAGTGCGTTTATCTCTTCTTAGCTTTGCAGTGACAGCATTATTGCCGTCACAGTGCTGTCACCATGCTGCTGTCACGCCATTAACTTTTCATAATCAAGCAGTTAAGTTACAATCTGTGACAGATGACAGCAAATTTATTTTTTTATTTATTAGAGAGAGTGTAAGTTCAACTTATAAATGCAATATCTCTTTTTTATTAATCGGACTTTGGTTGCAAAGTTGCTTATTTATTCCGATAGAGTTGCGAACGGAAAGGAACATAAAGAATGTAATTACTATCCGCTGGCTTTCCTCCCACCAATGCAGGTGACCATTTCGGCATCCCTTTGACAATGCGGAGAACCTCCTCTGCAAATTCCGGATGAGTGGAACGTAGAATATGAGGACGAAGGATAACCCCTTCTTTATCAATAGTAAACTCACATAAAGCATAACCCGAAACATTCTTCTCCAAAAGCCCTGACGGATAAACCATTTCACTGGCAATATATTCTTCCAGAGCCATCGCAGAGAAATGAGCAGGTTCCTCCACCTGTTTTCCGGAAAGTGTCTTTAAACGGGGACCCACCGGATAAATTCCGATATACATCGGTCGCTTATAAGCATCCGGCTCTTCCTTGGTGCGCTGTTGCAATGCTTTTAATAAAGCAGCAGCCTCCACTGCCAACGTCTGTTCCGAAATATTCCCCCCGGGACAACATATAAGCCGACTGACAAACTAACACGAGACGTTCCATCAACGTTCCCTTTTCCGGCGACCATTTACGTCCCATCCGCTCTTTCCCTTTGGCATCCGTAGAAGAGAAAAAATAAACAATTCCATCCAAACCAGCCGTAGAACCGTCCAAATCCTGTACCTGCTCTGTCACCAAACGAAAGATAGCCCCCAAAGACTGATATAGAGAAGCACTAATGACAACCGATTTTGTATCTACCGTCACCGTTCCTTTCTCCGCCTGCCAATAAGTTCGCGATAATGTGTTAGAAATCAGCGTATAACGTCCGTTCTTCTTTTCTACCGACATGGCATATTCGGGCGAAAAGGAAGGAATAGCTGAAAACGCGCATAAGGCTGTTTCTGAAAGCCTGTATTAAGTAAAGAAAACACACTACGATAATACTCACCCAACTCGCCTGTATACGTGGAAAAAGGTTTCACCGGCTCCAAATAGTCAATCTGGGCCGCAAGGCGAAAAGAAAAGGTTAAAAGCAGAAGACAGAAAACAATCTTTTTCATAAGTTGCCGGATTTTCGGTACATATCGAGTGTTAATTTACAATTAATATCGTTCGGGATATAGTGAATGACAAATCGCCTCTTTATACACATTGCCTTCCGGCAAATTCAAAGACGAGAATGCTTCTTGTACTTTATAAACAGTTGTGCAATGTTCTTCCACAATATCAAGTTGTGCTATCGTCCCATCTTCTATGTTTTCTTCGAAAGAATCATAGGCTACAAAATGAATCGAAGCAGGTTGGCTTGGGAATGTAGGAAGCTTTTCTTTACCACCTAAACGTTCAAGGACTCTTCGATACACAGGACTAGGACAAACAAAATATAAACCACTTCGGCACAAATCTTCTCTTTGCAAAACCTGACCTTTATATATTAGTTGAGGAATGATTCTCTTAGATACATTTTCCCAATTCAGACCAACTGTATCACTAATGATTTCACGTTTCTCTACCAATACTTTCCTTGCATTTCCATAACTGCCCGTCGTATCAATCGTCTGCACCTCGATAGCGGTCAACTCTGCGAGTTCTCCCTGACCATCCAGTCTTGCCAATACCCAATCTACAAAATATGAACCTACTCCTTTGCGCTGTGGTAACCGCAATTCGCCTCCCCATCCTTTACCAAAAACAGCAATCGCTCCACCTTCTTGCTTTGCCTTATGGACAGCATTACGTCCCGCATATAAATTCAACTTCATCTTGAAAGCATTTCTCGCTATTGTGTGAAGCTTTTTGTAATCTTCAGCATAAAGCCTGATAGGACAGCAAATCACACTAGGGGAACCCACAGTCTTCTGCCGGATAGAACAAACCCCCGATACTATTTTGTCTCTCGAAAGAATCTTCGTACAAAAATTGCCTGTAAACGGACAGATATTTTTGGCGGCAGCCATTATAGCTTTTTTTGAGTTGTCGGTAGCCTTGAAACCGAAAAATTCAGATATATACCCTGCCATCTTATATTGCTTTATTTAATATGGTTTGAATAGAAATTCCTACAGCTTTTGCTAACAAGGGCGGAACTGCGTTACCAACCTGTGCAAATTGTTCTATAATAGTCCCGTCAAAAACAAAATGGTCCGGAAATGACTGTATTCTAGCAGCTTCTCTGACGGTAAAGGAACGATCTTGTTCATAATGAATATATGCTCCCCAATGAGGATCACATTTAGTCAAAATAGTGGAGGCAAGTCCTTCCTTGGTAACTCTTCCATAGCGTTTCGTATGATCAGAACGACGGGCCTGCTGCATACCTTTTGGCAACATTTCTAACGGTATATCCGTCCAGTTTCCACCAGGCTTGATATACTTCATTCTTTCAATATTTATATCCGCTAATCTAGGAGATTCGTGATTAAATACCCCCGATGTCCCCCGTCGCATAGCCTTTTGATAGTCACAAAAAGGCTCACAGGCATATTCTTTAACAGTATCTCCTTTTTTCCCCACAAATTAATGGTGGTAAATCGCCAATAGCTTCATAAACGGTAGTGAACTTTGCTCCAGTAGCCGCTGTAGGCAAAGATACGAGACTCTTTCCGTTAAAGTTTGTAGTGAAATTCGGACGGATAGGCGCATGGTAAATTGGTTCCGGAAAAACAGAAAAAGGAAGTTCAGTTCCTCTAACACCTATAATAATTGTACGCCACCTCATTTGAGGAACACCATAATGTGCAGCACCCAATATTCTCACATCAGCCCCATAACCCAATTCCGCAAGTGCCTGCAATATCGCATGAAGCGTTTCCCCATGTTCAAAAGACACTAAACCAGGGACGTTTTCAATTAAAACAGCTTTCGGTGCAAAAGCTTCAACAAATCTAAGATATTCCCTAAACAGGTGATTTCTTTTGTCAGAAATACTTCTAATAGGAGCATTGATGGAAAACCCTTGACACGGAGGACCACCAACTATAAGATCTAATGCTCCCTTTTCTATTTCCAAATCATCACGCACCTTGTCAGCATCCAAATCCCGTACATCCATTATTGCGACTTTGGTTCCTATATGATTACGTGCATAAGTCTGGGCATATATAGGCACGATCTCATTTGCAAACAAACAGTGGAAGCCCGCTTCCATCAAACCTTCCGACAAGCCTCCTGCTCCAGCAAACAAATCTATAAATTGCAAATTCGAATTCATGAAGTTCTTAATTATGGCAACAAAGATACAAATTATTTCGATGGTTCGTGATAAAATTATATCTTTGCACGGTTTTTACTAAGAAACTGAATAACAATACATCAAAAATATGATAGCTAAGATTGAACAACTTCTGAAAGAGGTGGAAGCCTTACACGCCTCAATGCCGAAGAACTCGAAGCTCTCCGCATCAAATACCTAAGTAAGAAGGGAGCCATTAACGACTTAATGGCAGATTTTCGCAATGTACCGGCTGAGCAGAAAAAAAAAGGAAGTCGGCATGAGGCTGAATGAACTGAAAACAGAAAGCGCAGGATAAAATCAATGCGCTGAAAGAAATGTTTGAAAGTCAGGACAACGATTGTGACGGACTGGATTTGACACGTTCGGCTTATCCCGTAGAGCTGGGTACACGCCATCCGCTTTCCATTGTGCGCAACGAAATCATTGACATCTTTGCCCGTCTGGGATTCAACATTGCCGAAGGTCCGGAAATTGAAGATGACTGGCACGTGTTCTCGGCACTGAACTTTGCCGAAGACCATCCGGCACGCGATATGCAGGATACTTTCTTTATCGAAGCCCACCCGGACGTAGTATTGCGTACACATACTTCTTCTGTACAGACCCGTGTGATGGAAACGTCACAGCCTCCTATCCGCATCATCTGTCCGGGACGTGTATACCGTAACGAAGCTATCAGCTACCGTGCACACTGTTTCTTCCATCAGGTAGAAGCGTTGTATGTAGACAAAAACGTATCATTCACCGACTTGAAGCAGGTATTGCTGCTCTTCGCCAAAGAAATGTTCGGTGCTGATACAAAAATTCGTCTGCGTCCGTCTTACTTCCCGTTTACCGAACCAAGTGCGGAAATGGATATCAGCTGTAACATCTGCGGTGGCAAAGGATGTCCGTTCTGTAAACACACCGGCTGGGTAGAAATCCTCGGTTGCGGTATGGTAGACCCGAACGTACTTGAATCAAACGGAATAGACAGCAAAATATACAGCGGTTATGCTCTCGGTATGGGTATCGAGCGTATCACAAACCTGAAATATCAGGTGAAAGACCTCCGTATGTTCTCTGAAAACGATACGCGCTTCCTAAAAGAATTCGAGAGCGCTTACTAAATTAGATTTCACCACAGAGGACGCAGAGGACACAGAGTTCTTATTTCAGCCGTATCAACTACGGCTCGTTTTTCATAGAAAGTCATTAGAAAGAAAAAACTCCGTGAGACTCTGCGTCCTCTGCGTCCTCTGTGGTGAAACAAATACATTCATTATGGCAAAGGATAGACTCATTACTCCCAGTTATTGTTTCATCTTGGCAGCCAACTTCCTGCTCTACTTCGGTTTCTGGTTGCTGATTCCCGTTTTGCCGTTTTATTTATCCGAGTTCTTTCAGGCAGGAAATTCCACTATCGGCATTGTCCTCTCCTGCTACACGGTGGCAGCCCTCTGTATCCGTCCGTTTTCCGGCTATCTGCTCGACACGTTTGCCCGGAAACCTCTTTATCTGTTTGCTTATTTCATCTTCATGATGATGTTCGGCGGATATTTAATTGCCGGTTCCCTTACCTTATTTATTATCTTCCGAATCATTCACGGAGTCTCTTTCGGAATGGTCACAGTAGGCGGAAACACAGTAGTCATTGACATTATGCCCTCTTCCCGGCGAGGGGAAGGCTTAGGTTATTACGGGCTTACCAACAACACAGCCATGTCCATCGGACCGATGTTCGGACTGTTTCTGCATGATGCGGGAGTTTCTTTTGCTACGATATTCTGTTATGCATTCGGTTCCTGCATTTTTAGGTTTTCTATGTGCAAGTCTGGTAAAAACGCCCTACAAGCCTCCTGTGAAACGGGAGCCGATCTCGCTCGACCGCTTTATCCTGATGAAAGGACTGCCTGCCGGACTTAGTCTGCTGTTACTTTCCATCCCTTACGGAATGACCACTAACTATGTCGCCATGTACGCCCGCCAAATAGGATTGAACACACAAACCGGGTTCTTCTTTACCTTTATGGCAGTCGGTATGGCCATCTCCCGCATTTTTTCAGGAAAACTGGTGGATCGCGGAAAAATAACGCAAGTAATAGCTGCCGGATTATACCTGGTTGTTTTCAGTTTCTTCCTGCTTTCAGCCTGTGTATACCTGATTCAATGGAATGATACCGTCTGTTTTTTGGCATCGCATTATTAATGGGTGTCGGGTTTGGCATTATGTTTCCGGCATTTAACACGCTGTTTGTCAACCTCGCCCCTAACAGCCAGCGGGGAACAGCGACTTCTACCTACCTCACTTCCTGGGATGTAGGAATCGGCATCGGTATGCTGACCGGAGGATATATCGCAGAAATAAGTACATTTGATAAGGCCTATCTTTTCGGAGCCTGCCTGACAGTAGTTTCCGCCTCTCTATTTCAAATTAAAAGTGACGCCTCATTACCATAAAAACAAGCTAAGATGACAAAGAAAGAACGTTATGAAAAAGTAATCGCCTGGTTTCAGGACAACATACCTGTAGCCGAAACCGAACTGCATTACAACAATCCGTATGAGTTGCTGATCGCTGTTATTCTTTCTGCACAATGCACGGACAAACGGGTGAATATCATCACTCCTCCTTTGTATAAAGATTTTCCGACTCCGGAAGCTCTTGCTGCCAGTACGCCTGAAGTTATTTTCGAATACATCCGGAGCGTATCTTATCCGAATAACAAAGCCAAACATCTGGTAGGAATGGCTAAAATGCTGGTTAATGACTTCAATAGCGAGGTGCCGGATAATCTGGAAGATCTGATAAAGTTGCCCGGTGTAGGAAGAAAAAGACGGCCAACGTGATTCAGTCCGTAGTATTCAATAAAGCGGCAATGGCGGTGGATACACACGTATTCCGGGTAAGACACCGCATCGGACTGGTCCCGGACAGTTGTACGACTCCATTCAGCGTAGAGAAAGAACTGGTGAAGAACATTCCGGAAAAATTAATACCCATAGCCCATCACTGGCTTATTCTGCATGGCCGTTATGTTTGTCAGGCACGTACGCCGAAATGTGATACCTGCGGTTTGCAAATGCTATGCAAATATTTCTGTAACACTTATAAAGTTACAAAAGAGGCATCCAAAGCCAAGAATAAATAACGATTTAATAGCAAGGAACCGAAATAAATAGTAACTTTGCAGTCGTTCTAAAAGAAGAATTTTAAAAACACTTTTAAATAAAAATAGAGTATTATGCAGACAATTGACAAATTCAATTTTGCCGGTAAAAAGGCATTTGTTCGCGTGGACTTCAATGTACCCCTGGACGAAAACTTCAACATTACAGATGACACTCGTATGCGTGCAGCTCTTCCTACTTTGAAGAAGATTTTGGCTGACGGCGGAAGCATCATCATTGGCTCTCACCTGGGCCGTCCGAAAGGCGTTACAGATAAAGTATTCTTTGAAACATATCCTGAAGCACGTTTCTGAATTGCTGGGTGTTGAAGTTCAGTTCGCTAACGACTGTATGGGTGAAGAAGCTGCCGTGAAAGCTGCTGCTCTGCAACCGGGAGAAGCTTTGTTGCTTGAGAACCTTCGTTTCTATGCTGAAGAAGAAGGCAAACCAAGAGGTTTGGCAGAAGACGCAACTGACGAAGAGAAAGCTGCTGCAAGAAAGAAAGCTGTAAAAAGAAAGCCAGAAAGAGTTCACGAAGAGATTGGCTTCTTACGCTGACTGCTATGTAAACGACGCGTTCGGTACCGCTCACCGTGCTCATGCTTCTACGGCTTTGATCGCTGACTACTTCGATACTGACAACAAGATGTTCGGTTACCTGATGGAAAAAGAAGTGAAGGCTGTCGATAAGGTTATGAACGACATCAAACGTCCGTTCACCGCTATCATGGGTGGTTCTAAGGTTTCCTCTAAAATCGAGATCATCGAGAACTTGTTGAATAAGGTAGACAACTTGATCATCACGGGTGGTATGACTTATACATTTACTAAAGCAATGGGGGGTAAAATCGGTATCTCTATCTGCGAGGACGACAAACTTGGATCTGGCTTTGGATTTGATCAAGAAAGCGAAAGAAAAAGGCGTAAACTTGGTATTGGCTGTTGACGCTAAGATCGATGGGAAGGTCTTGATATAGGTCCGAAGACTGAAGAAATCTTCGCTAACGTTATCAAGAACTCTAAGACGATCCTTTGGAACGGTCCTCCCAAACCTACTCTGAAAAGAATCTGATTGACACTACGTTTATCCCCACAGTATCAACCATAATCAAATAACAACTGACTCATGCGAAAAACACTACTTAAACTCTTCACTTTTGTATTATGTATAATAGGTATGCAAAATGCCCTTCTTGCACAAGAACAAACGCCACTAAATCAGGTTGTCAACACGCTGAAAGAACGGATTAGTCTCTCCGGATATGCCCAACTGGGATACACTTATGACGATGCAGCGAATCCGGATAACACATTCGACATCAAACGAATCATTTTCATGGCACACGGAAAGATCACCAAACGGTGGACTTGCGACTTTATGTATGACTTCTACAATGGCGGTATGCTACTCGAAGTATATACCGATTATCAGTTTCTCCCCGGACTTACAGCACGTATCGGAGAATTCAAGGTTCCTTATACCATTGAAAACGAACTGTCTCCCACTACAGTAGAACTTATCAATTGCTATTCACAATCTGTGAATCTGTATCAGAAAATGGTATCAGACACGTGGGGAATTGCCGACCAATCACGTTTGCTCATATTGGATAACGCTTCATCAAGATACTATCATGAAGTACGACGCACTCCCCAAATCGCCAGACTTGTCAAACTATGGTCTTAAAACAATACTGCATATATTGGAGTCTTTCAATGACGACTTGGCAGTCAGCGGATTACTCTCTGACACAAAAATGGATGAAGTATTAAAGCGGCATGAGGACACGCTCAAGTTTATGTTTATCAGAACATGGACGAATAGTGCATGGACTCCCGAAGACGAGGAAGATGCAAAAGCCATGCTTGCCTCGGAATTACTTCCGGGAGATGACTTATGTTTGTTTGTCAGCGCCCTCACATTAAGCTTGATGGAATGTTTCGACTTACGAAAAATAATGTGGTTGCTTGATGCTTACGAGCATCCCAACGTCAACGTCAGTCAACGGGCATTGGTAGGTGTAATGATTATCTTCCACATTTACAGAACCGCCTTACTTTCTATCCGGAACTGATAAAAAGGGTGGATCTCATGGAAGAAATTCCTTCATTCAGAGAAGATGTCGCACGTATTTACCGCCAAATGCTATTATGTCAGGAAACGGAAAAGATTGATAAAAAGATGAGGGAGGAGATTATTCCCGAAATGCTGAAGAATGTTTCCTCCATGAAAAATATGCGGTTCGGCTTTGAAGAAAGCGATGAAGAGAACAACGACATGAATCCGGATTGGGAAGATGCATTCGAGAAATCCGGACTGGGGGATAAATTGCGTGAAATGAACGAATTGCAGTTGGAGGGTGCAGATGTATATATGAGTACTTTTGCGGCTTTGAAAAACTATCCGTTCTTCCGCGAGGTACATAACTGGTTTTATCCATTCAGCAAGCAACAGTCTAATGTGCTCAAGGCAATGAAGCAGGCAGGAAATCAGGGAGGCAGTCTACTGGATTTAATTCTTCAATCGGGGTTCTTCAGCAATAGTGATAAGTACTCGCTCTTTTTTCACGATCCATCAATTGCCACAGTCACAACAGGATATGATGTTGAGCCAACTGAACGAACAGCAGGTTGCAGAATTGGCGGAGAAATCGAATGTTGAGACGATGAAGAAATTCAATGAACGTCCGGGAACGGTCAGCAACCAGTACCTGCACGATTTGTATCGTTTCTTCAAACTTAGTGTGCGTAAGAGTGAATTCAGAGATATTTTTAAAGAGAAGCTCGATCTTCATCATGTCCCTGCACTCGACAATATATTGCACTGGGAAGATGTATTGATTCCCCATTGCCGATTTCTACCTGTCAAAGGAACGTTGGGACGAGGCTATTGAAATTTATGAAGAGTTGGAAACGATTGGCGGATTCGAAGGAGAGAGTGCGGAATATTATCAGAAGTTTGGCTATGCATTGCAGAAAAAGAAAGAAATATGCAGAGGCTATTCAGGCTTATCTGAAAGCGGATACACTGAAACCGGATAACATCTGGAACAACCGCCATCTGGCTATCTGTTATCGGCTGAACAGAAACTATCAGGTAGCAATCACCTACTACAAAAAGGTAGAAGAAGCTGCTCCGGAAGATACCAACGTGACTTTCCATATCGGTAGTTGTCTGGCTGAATTGGGGCAATATGAAGAAGCACTGAATTATTTCTTCAAACTGGATTTCATCGAGAGCAATTGCATCAAGGCATGGCGTGGTATCGGCTGGTGTTCATTCATCAGCCAGAAACATGAACAGGCGATGAAATATTATGAAAAAATAATAGAACAAAAGCCTCTGGCTATTGACTATATGAATGCAGGACATGTTGCTTGGGTGATGGGAGATATTCAGAAAGCTGCCGTTTTCTATGGAAAAGCCATTACGGCAAGTGGAAACCGGGAACGATTCTTGGAAATGTTCCATAAAGATGAAGAGGCTCTTCTCACACAAGGAATTCGGGAAGAAGATATTCCTCTGATGCTGGATTTATTGTAGTTTTCGCATCTTTCAGTTTGGGATATTCAGTAAATGTTCCTGCTTAAAAATACAGAAAAAGGCTGCCTCATTTTCTATTTCGAGGCAGCCTTTTTGCATTATTGTACTAAGTATATCTTATGTATTTTATGTAATCAATAAGTTTATTACACTGATATATTCAGATATATTCAAGATACTTACTACAGCTTTTTCAACTCTCCGTACAGTTTCTGTATGAGGAAGCCCCATAATATTATAGAAACTACCGGAAATTGATTTAACCCCGATATACCCGATCCACTCCTGAACGCCATAAGCTCCTGCCTTATCCATTGGCTGATAACGATCTACGTAATACAGGATTTCATCTTCCGACAAGACATCAAACAAAACTTCGGAGGAAGCGGTAAAGCTTTTTTGCCACTCGGTAGTAGTCAGGCAAACTCCTGTGAAGACCTGATGAGATTTTCCCGAAAGAGTACGAAGCATTTCAATGGCTCCTTCCCTGACCCTCCGGTTTCCCAAGTACTTTCCCATCTAACCAGACTATGGTATCTGCCGTAATCAATAATTCTCCCGGCTTCATCATGGTACGGTAGGCATCCGCCTTTTCACGGGCAATATATTCAGGTATTTCAGCACCTACCAATGTATCCGGGTATGACTCGTCTACATCCGGCAATGTTCTGACTACATAGTCTACTCCCAGTCCTGACATCAGTTCTTTCCGACGGGGTGGAAGCTAAATAATCCGGTATTTCTTTAAGTTATCAAGCATGATTTTATTTACGATTTGACGATTTACTATTTACGATTGAAAATACTTTTTATTGATGATTGAAAAATGTTTCTGTTGATGATTAAGAGCAATTTCGTTGACGGTCAAAAGTACTGCTATTGACATCACCGGATTAATTTACAAAGATACAATCGTAAATTGTCCAATCGTCTAATCCATTCACCAACCGAAAGCGTCTTCCGCCATCCATAGACCGTGAGCTTTCAGCCCCTGCGCCACTACATCACGTCCGCATCCGCGTCCACCGTCTGCATATGAGATATACTTTGCAACGGATTTCACTTCCGGCACGGCATCTTTCGGGACAGCATGGCAGTCCGCACTCACACATCACTTCAATATCCGGCACGTCATCACCCATATATAGAATTTCATCATCGGTCAATCCGTACTTATCACGAAAAGCACGATAATCGTGTATCTTCACCGCAGAACCCATGTATAAATCCTTCACTCCCAGTCCCTCAAAACGGATACGTACCGCTTCTGTGCGGCCACCGGTGATGATAGCTATGTGAAGTCCTTTTTTCACAGCCAAGCTGGATGGCGTACCCATCTTTGATATTCACCGTGCGCATCGGTTCTCCGGAAGGATGCAAAGGTACGGTTGTCGAACTCAATACTCCGTCCACATCAAAAGCTAAAGCTTTGATACGGGATAAATCATAGTTGATGGTGCTCATGGATACTTTTGCTCATTAGTTTATATATTTCCTGCAATGCCGGAGAATCTACCAACATGGCAAGATGATTACTCATCACATTCTCATCGTAACGAACAGCGGGTCCGGTCTGTGCATCACGTGGCGCCAATTCGTGTACTTTACGAGCCGTTTCATCTATCAGCGGAAGCATGACATCAAAAGGCAAGTTGTATTTTTCAAGTAAATCGGCTGCTAATGCATACATGTGATTTGTGAAGTTGCAGATAAAAACAGCAGCCAAATGAAGGCTTTTACGTTGCTCGGAAGAAGCTTCGTATACCTTTTCCGAAAGAGTGGCGGCAACAGCCTTCAACAGCTCCACATCTTCCGGCCTTTTCGCTTCAACAAAGAAAGGCACTTCCTGAAATTTGACTTCACGCTGTTTGCTGAATGTCTGCATCGGATAGAATCCTCCGTAACGTTCTGCATGCCCTTCCCAAACGCTCATCGGGATGCTTCCTGCCGTATGCACCAACAAAGACGCCTGCTTTCCTTCTGTTATCTGCGGTAACAAATCTACTAAAGCGGCATCTTTCAACGATACGATATACAATTTTGCATCTTTGGAGACAGCCTGCAAATCTGTAGTATATTCAGCTTCTACTTTCTCGGCTAAGGCACGGGCAGATTCCATGGTCCGGCTATATATCTGTACAATGCGGAAGCCTTTACGATAAAGAGCTTTCGCCAGATTAGTAGCCAAGTTACCTGCACCGATAAACACGATCGGTGTATCTTCTATACTTCTTTTCATTATTCTCTTATCGTTTTGCAAACCAGAATAAAATGATTCCGATGATGAGCAGAGTCAATGGCAGCAGATACCCGGATAACGAACCCAGCAATGATATAACCAAGCCGATATTCATCACTAGCCAAAGACCAAGTAACACAAAACCAACTGATTTATCGCGTTTGAAAATAAGAAAACAGATCGAAGCATACAATAACATATTGTCCTTATTCATCACCCATGGCAGCCCGATGGAAGAAAAATGAATCAACTTATCGATCAGAAAAAGTGCTCCGATTACAATAAAAGCGACGGCGGTAGCCTTATAAGTATCTTTATTATTATTTGCTTTGACAGCTCCCATGCTTATTTTCCTCCGAACTTATTAATATGAATTTTCTCCCATTGAAGATGTTCCTCATTGAAAGGCTTACGTTCCATTCCCTTATGGCCGATGGCAATCACAGAAAGAATCTGCAGTTGCAAGGGAATATCCAAAATTCCATGAACAAACTCGTCAGACGGCATTCCGGTGGCAGTGAAACGTTCGCGAACCTGCACCCAACAACTTCCCAAGCCAAGATCTTCCAGCCTGCAACTGTATCATGATGGAAGCAATAGAAGCATCTTCAATCCAAACATCGCTAGCCAACGGATCGGCCATTACAACAATCGCCAAAGCAGCATCCGCAATGAACGAGGAAGCCTGCTCTTTGCAATGAGACAATTCTTTCAATACCTCTTTATCATCAACCACTACAAACTGCCAACTATTACTACGTTTGGAAGAAGGAGACATCAAAGCTGCTTTCATCAATGCAACTACCTGATCTTGTGTCAATTCTTCATCGGTGAACTTCCGCATACTACGACGGTTCTTTATCAATTCACTGAAATTTTCCATATTATTTCCGGTTTCATTTGATTAATGTATGCAAAGATAATGCAAACCGAGCGTAATAGGAAATAAAAGTTTATACTAAATGAAGAATATATTGTATCTTTGCACAGAGAAATAATTTCATTATGAAAAACGAATTACACAAGACGATTACGTTAAAGCGAATCGTAAAGCTAGCCGTGAGGCAGAAATTGAGATGTACGGACACCCTATTTGTCACAAACGAGTGCACCAGTCAAAGAAAGTATATAACCGCAGAAAGATAAAGGCAGCCGATAAAAAGCTGCCTTATTTTTTTATTTGGGATAGTGTCGGTATCCCAATGACATATGACACCATGAGACAGTGATAGTGACACTATCCTGTTGCGATAGTGACACCATGTTTTATGCAGTTCCTGATAGGCAGAAAGGGCGATTTCACTATAAATTCGCGTCAGTTCTCCAGTAGTGGAGTCTATGATAAACCCGTGCACTTTCACGTCCGACGGAATCAAAGGATGATGAACTATAAAATCGACCGTTCCCCCTTACCGACTTCTCCGTATCTTCAAAGCCATCTAGCCAAGAATCTTGATCATTTTAACGTCTCCGTTCTTAATGCCTAGTGCGGCCGGGAGTAAAGCTGTCAGACGTGTATCCATACAGGATAAGATAGCAATCTTTTTATCGGGATACTTATTCGTTATATATTCTTTATATCCCTCGTTCTTAACGAACTCTCTGTTATAAGCAAGCATTTCTTCTATCATAGCGCTATTTTGTTTGGACACACAAAAATAAAGAAAATAATAAAAAGCTGTATCAGGAAACAATGAAAATATACCGGAAATCCTTTTTAAACTTTTTACGCAGGATACAGGTATGGAAACAAAGAGCCGGACAAGAGAAATCTCCTGCCCGGCTCCTATTAATTATGCTTGATTATTAATTAACTGATTAATAACCGGCGTTTTGTCCGAATTCTGCCGGATTATTGATCGCATCCAGATATTTCGTAGGAATAGGACGCAAATAGAATTCTTTCTTAAAGTGCTCAGCAGCACGCTTATTATAAGCAGCCAAACGAGTCTCAAAAGCAGCATTACGTTTCAGCAAATACCAGCGGGCACATTCGCCACAAAGTTCACGGGCATATTCATCGAAAATATAATTCAGATCCACTTGCGACTCACTGACCGTACCGGCACCGGCACGCGTACGGAGTACATTAATATATTTGGCAGCATCTCCCTTGTTCAAGCGTACCGATGCTTCAGCAGCAATCAGGTAAACTTCCGCCATACGCATGATCATCACATCCACAGTTTTTCTCTGAACGTCTCTGCCGACAAACTTATTACCCGGCATATTGAATTTAGAAAGAGCCGGATAAATAGATAACCACAAAGCACTGGCAGCACTAGGCTTGTCATAGGTAGCCCTGGCTGTTCCATTCTCATCGTAAAGATCGAAAACATTAAGAACCAACCCCGGATATTGAGCTTTTTCCTCTTCTGTCAGCGTCTTCAAAGAACAATAAACGGCATATTGATGAGCTTCTGCCGGATCTAAAGGCATAGCAGGATGAAGAATATTACCATCTGTTTTATCCTGAGTAGTCTTCGCTGTTCCATCTGCATTCCAGATAGCCAGCTGGAAGTAATTAGCATCGGCTGTACTATTGGATTCCCAAGTTAAAATGAGGATAAACTTTCTTACCTATATTAGATGCGGGAATACCAAATTTAGTAGCAAGTGTGCTTGTGATTTCTTTGGCACACGCTGAACCTCCATATTCATAAGTCGCCCCCATGCCGGTATAGAATAAGACGAGTAAGCTGAAATAAATGAATAACGAAAACGAGAGTCGTTCATATCAGCAGCAAAACAGTCCATCAGATATTTGGATGGCAGGAAGATATTACTGTTCGGACGACCGTAAACGAAGTTTGAAGTCTTGTCTACCAAACCCAGATCCGTATATGTTCCCAACGAAGGTAAGAAGTGACGGAACATTTCACTTTGTGAGTAGTTACCATTGGTGTAAGCGTCCGAATTTCTTTCGGCACCCGCAGCAATGAACAGAGCTTCTTCATTGTTACGATTATTATTTTCGTTGAATACATCGGCAAAAGCAGGATGCATATACCACTCATAAATCGCTTTATTATTAATCATGGTTGTCGCCGTATCATAGGCTTTTTCCAGAAAGCTGACACCATCGGTATCTTTCAGATCATAACCGGCACCATTAATATATGCACGTGCCAATAATCCCATCGCCGATTTCTTTGTAACGCGGCTATAGTAATCACTGAAACTTACAGGCAGATTCTCTACGGCAAACTTCAGGTCTTCGATAATGGCAGCATAAATTTCGGGAACGGTAGAACGGTGAGCATCAAAAGAAATATTCTCGCTATCGGCAGCCTTCAACTGCAAATCGACATTTCCAAACTGCTCCACCAGATTCATATAATAGTAAGCACGCAGACATCTGGCCTGTGCCCACATTCATTAATTTCAGTCTCATCCCCTGTCACATTCTCAGCTCCGTCAATCACAATATATTACAGCTGTTGATACACAGATAAGAATATTGCCACACTTTATAATAATAGCTATCATCGGTTTTCATACCGTTATAACTATGATAACGCTGATAGCTGGAGCCCGATTTAGGTTCTTCCCAAATATCAGTACCCGCTTCCGTACAAACCAGATAGTCACTACTCTGATAGATGTTGTTGATCAAGGCTGTATAGCACGAGTTGGTGAATGCCTTATAAGTTTCCAATGTATAAGAACCATCGGAGAACTGACCTGAGTTGTTGGGGTTCACTTCATCAAGACTGCAAGAGCCCCAAGAAAAAACACCGGCAACAAGTAGAACTAAACTATATATCTTTTTCATATTGCTATTTTTAGAAAGTTAAATTAAGACCAAATATGCAATCACGAGACAATGGGAAGTTGATGCTTCCGTTCATTTCCGGATCGTAATTCTTCACATATTTGTTTGGCGAATAAGTAAACAGGTTGGTCATTGTCGCATAAACTCTCAGATTACTGATACCAAAACGTTTTGTAAGTTTACCGGGTAACGTATAACCCAATGTTACGTTTTTAAGTTTAAAGAATGATCCATCCACATAATACATCGAATCATATCCTTCATAAGCACTTCTATCCTTGGATTTATCGATAGCATAGAACAAGACATCCTGATCTGCTTCGATCGTCTTGTCATAGTAAGTAAAATAAGTAGGAATATTGTAATCCGGATTAGGCGAATATTTACCTATCACACTACCATAGTTCATCATTTGCCCCCAACGTGCATAAAGGAAGACAGACAAATCAAAATCTTTGTATCTGAAATTATTCTTAAAGCCCAATGTCCAGTCCGAGTATTACGACCTATTACCTGACGATCATAATCCGCACGTACACCATAAGGATTTTCTGCCGTAATATCAACGCGCTCTCCTTCAGGATTCATATAATAATAACCATTTCCGTCCTTCTTCACACTAGGTAAATCCAGCTTAATATCGCCCGGTTCGCATCCGAACAAAGCAGCAGTTTCCTTTTCGCTATATTGCCAGATACCCAACACTTTATATCTATAGAAAGAACCGACTCCTTCGCCGACTTTGAACACCATATCACCCTTTTTTTGCATTGAACATCATATCCTGCCCTTCGATCAAAGATTTAATTTTTTCTTTGTTGGCGGTAAATGTCACTGTTGAGCTCCAAGTAAAATCTTTCTTCACAATATTACGAGTATTAAGAGCAAGTTCAATACCGCGATTTTCTGTTTCAGCAGCATTCTTGTTCATTTTATAAGTAGTGCTACCTGTGTAATTACCCATAATAGATGTCGGCAATGCCTGAGAAAGAATTACATCCGTTGTTTTTGTCCGATACAAATCCACCGTCAGATCAATACGATTATTGAGGAAGCTGGCGTCAATACCAATATTCAAGTCATGAGTCTTTTCCCATGTCAGATTACGGTTAGTGATATACTCCGTAAACTTGGCTGACGGAACAGTCATTCCTCCCAAAGAGGTTGTCACATTTTCCAAAGATGCCATAGAACTGTATTCAGCAATACCGGCAGTAGTTCCGGCAACACCATAGCCTACACACGCAGTTTCAAGTTATCCAACCAGCTTTTTGTACCAGCCATAAATGCTTCATCCGAGATTCTCCAGCCTACAGAAACTGCCGGGAATAAATTCCATCTATTGTCTTTTCGACAAACGGGAATCCGCTTCATAACGACTGGAAGCAGAAAACAGGTATTTACCTTTGTATGAGTAGTTGACACGACCGATAAAGCCCATCCCTTTCGACATCAGATATTTGCTGTTCAGTTTCTTATTATCAGCATTCTGCAATGCATACCACAACATATCATTGGTCGCCGGGTTTTCACCATAGACATAATATTCTTCACTCTGATTGTAATTCCAGGAAGTAACCCCTGTAACCGTCAGGTCATGATCCTTATTAAATGTATTGTGATAAGTTACTATGTTTTTCCCATTTGTAATTATATCCCGTCTTATTGGTAGCTTCGCCATATGCCACCGTACTGCCTTTCAACACATTATAGGAGCCTTCTCCCATAAATTTACCGGCACGAGATTGAGAATAACTGCCTCCAAGCTGTGACTTGACAGACAATCCTTTTACCGGTTTCCATTCAAGATAAGCGTCAACATAAGCCCTTCCTGCTTTAGTATTATTCTTATATACTCCATCCTGTTCGTCTGCTAACGGATTCGGGTCTGATGATGAACCTGGAATCGGGAATTCCGTGATAGAGCCGTCTTCATTATAAGGAGTACCTAACGGGGTGGCAAACAATGCTCTTTCCAAAACGGCATTACGTGAATTCTTGTTGGAGAAAGATGCCTGAACATTAATACCGGCATTCATCCATTTATTGATTTCCTGATCTATACGGACACGGGTAGAGTACACTTTATAGTCATCATTCTCATACATACTCTTCTCATCAGTATAGTTCAACGAGAAATAGGCTTGTCTTCAGTACCTCCGGCAACGGAAATACTATAATTCTGCTTCAAAACCTGAGTGTAATACTTCATCTCCCCAGTTTACCCATTGGTTGTTTTTGATGGCATCGTATCTTTCACCGAAAATTTCCTCCTCATTAGTAGTACCGACAGGCTTATAAGAATCTTTTATATAATTAATGTATGAGTCACCTGTACGCATCTTAGGAACTCGGCACCCATAGTCGTTCCGGCATAAGCATTAAAAATTGATGACCGGTTTTCCACTCTTGATCCTTTCGTAGTCACGATAATAACACCATTCGCACCACTTGAACCGTAGATAGCTGTAGAAGATGCATCTTTCAGTACTTCGATAGATTCAATATCATTGGGATTCAAGGTAGCAATATCACCCGGCATACCATCGATAATATAAGTCGGCTTAAATGCATCTGAAGAGATATTACCATCCTCATCCAACTGTAAAGAGCGGGTACCACGCAACTGAACTGTCGGTGACGAACCTGCCTGACCTGAAGAATTAGTGATATCCAGATCTGCAATTTTACCTTGCAGCGCATCCATCGGATTCACGCCCGGATTCATGGTGATATCCTCTGATTTCACAGAAGCAACCGCACCTGTCAAATCACGTTTCTTTACCGTACCGTAACCGATGACCACTACCTCATCCAAAGCCTGTGTATCCGGAACCATCTTTATATTCAGCGGGCATTTCCGCTCACAATGATAGCCTGTTCTTTATATCCGATATAAGAAACAACCAGTTCTTTACTTCCGGCCGGAAGATTAATGGAGAACTTACCGTCAAAATCAGTTATCGTACCTGTACTTGTACCTTTCACCACAATAGAAACACCGATCAACGGTTCTCCATTTTCATCTAAAAAACAGTTCCTTTCACTGTCTTTGTCTGCATGACGGCTTGCACAGTAATATCATTCACACCATTTTTCTGCATAAACAGATATGGCAGAAGGGGCACACAACAAAGTCAGCCCTAAAATCATGGAAACGCGTCTATGCTGTGTCTTCCACGCTTCAACAAATGCATTCTCTCTCATTCGTTTTAATTTAAAGTTAATATTAATTTTCCTTTGTTTAGTAAAATACAATTAGCATAATCTTTTATATAGACGTTTCCATTTTACTTCTGTACTCACAAAGGACGACAATAATACAAAAATTCGCTTTTCCAAGCCTTTTTTCCTCAAATATATGCAAAAGGATAAAAGACAAATTTTTTAGGCTAAACCAACAAATTCTCTTTTTTATTGTTGAATGAAGAATAAAAGTGTAAATTTGTATTTGGATGCCACTTAAACTAACAACATATTATCGCGGAAAAGACATTCCTGATTTACCGGGAACCAATACTTTTCATTCCAAGGAGTTGTTTCAGATCTATGAATCGACTCCGGGATATACCCGCTACTGATAGTGGCAACAGAAGAAGGCAGACCTGTAGCACGCCTGCTTGCCGCCATACGCAAGACCAAAAAGTGGCTTCCCTCCTCTCTCTTGTCAAACAATGTGGTATATGGTGCAGGTGAATTTCTGGACACTTCTCTACCGGCAAGTAAAGAGAAGGAGGAAGAAATTTTCGGTGAAATGCTGGAGCATCTCACACAAGAAGCATCACGCACCTGCATTCTTATTGAATTCCGCAATCTGGATAATTCCATGTTCGGTTACCGTTTCTTCCGAAAGAACGACTTTTTTCCGGTCAACTGGCTGCGTGTCCGTAACTCTCTGCATAGTACGCAGAAAGCGGAAGACCGTTTCAGCCCATCACGTATCCGTCAGATCCGGAAAGGGCTCAAAAACGGAGCCAAAGTAGTAGAAGCCCATACGGTGGAAGAGATTAAGGAATTCTCGCGGATGCTGCACAAAGTTTATTCTTCACGAATACGGAGATATTTCCCTGCCAATGACTTTTTCCGCCACATGAACAGCATGCTTATCAGAGGAAAACAGGCAAAAATATTCATCGTAAAATACAAGGAAAAAGATTATCGGCGGCTCCGTCTGCATCTATTCCGGCGAAAATGCTTTTTATCTGGTTTTCAGGAGGAATGCGAAAGACCTATGCACTGCAGTCACCCGGCATACTGGCTGTTTGGAAAGCATTGAAGATGCCCATCAACGGGGTTCCGCCACATGGAATTCATGGATGTAGGACTTCCGTTCCGTAAGCATGGCTATCGGGATTTCGTACTCCGTTTCGGAGGCAAACAAAGCAGTACCCGCCGCTGGTTCCGTATCAGCTGGTCATGGCTGAATAATCTTCTGGTCAAATTTTATGTCTAAATGTAATCTCAAGATTACAAAACCAGTTCTTCATATCCTATCCTATGATTTTTTATGCTTTATAACGCAGCAATTAAATGCAGAAATATTTCTTTATTAGGTAAGAATTGTCTTTCTTTGTGCTGTTTTATGCCATATAAGCACATAATTAAACCATATAAAAAATATAGTTATGAAGATTTCACACATTGAGCATCTGGGCATTGCTGTTAAGAGCATTGAAGAAGCCCTTCCTTACTACGAAAACGTATTGGGTCTGAAATGTTACAACATCGAAACAGTAGAAGATCAAAAAGTAAGAACCGCTTTTTTTAAAGGTAGGTGAAACAAAAATCGAATTGTTGGAGCCGACTTGCCCCGAAAGCACTATTGCTAAGTTCATCGAAAACAAAGGTGCAGGCGTTCATCACGTGGCATTTGCCGTAGAAGATGGCGTAGCTAATGCTTTGGCAGAAGCAGAAAGCAAAGAAATCCGTCTGATTGACAAGGCTCCGCGCAAAGGTGCTGAAGGTCTGAACATTGCTTTCTTACACCCGAAATCAACACTGGGCGTATTGACAGAACTTTGCGAACACTAATCATAAACTCTAAAAAACAACAAGAACTCATGAGTAATCAACTTGAAAAATTAAAGAGTTTATTGAACGCCGTGCCGTTGCACGCATCGGAGGCGGCGAAAAGCAATTGCGAAGCAACATGAAAAAGGGAAATACACAGCGCGTGAGCGTATAGCCATGCTGTTGGATGAAGGTAGCTTCGAAGAAATGGACATGTTCGTTGAGCACAGATGCACGAACTTCGGCATGGAGAAAAAGCACTATCCGGGTGATGGTGTAGTAACCGGTTGCGGTACTATCGAAGGTCGTCTCGTATATCTTTTGCACAGGACTTTACCGTTACTGCAGGTTCACTGTCGGAAACAATGTCACTGAAGATCTGTAAGATTATGGATCAGGCTATGAAAATGGGTGCTCCTTGTATCGGTATCAACGACTCGGGTGGTGCACGTATCCAGGAAGGTATCAACGCTTTGGCTGGTTATGCTGAAATCTTCCAGCGCAATATCCTGGCATCAGGTGTTATCCCGCAGATTTCAGGTATCTTCGGTCCTTGTGCCGGTGGTGCTGTTTACTCTCCTGCACTGACTGACTTCACGTTGATGATGGAAGGTACTTCTTATATGTTCCTTACCGGTCCGAAGGTGGTAAAGACTGTAACGGGTGAAGACGTCACTCAGGAAAATCTGGGTGGCGCAAGTGTTCACTCTACTAAATCAGGCGTCACTCACTTCACTGCCAAGACCGAAGAAGAAGGTTTCGCATTAATCCGCAAACTGTCGAGCTATATTCCCCAAAATAATCGTGAAGAAGCTCCGTATGTGGATTGCACAGACCCAATCGATCGTCTGGAAGATTCACTGAACGATATTATCCCCGACAGCCCCAACAAAACCGTATGATATGTACGAGGTTATCAGCGCTATCGTAGACAACGGCGAATTCCTGGAAATCCAGAAAGACTATGCCAAGAATATCGTTATCGGTTTTGCCCGTTTCAACGGTCAGTCTGTAGGTATTGTAGCCAATCAGCCTAAATTCCTTGCCGGTGTACTCGACAGCAACGCATCTCGCAAAGGCGCACGTTTCGTTCGTTTCTGCGATGCTTTCAATATCCCTATCGTGTCGTTGGTAGACGTACCGATTCCTTCCGGGAACAGGCCAGGAATACAATGGCGTTATCCTTCATGGTGCCAAACTGCTGTATGCTTACGGTGAAGCTACTGTACCTAAAGTAACAGTAACATTGCGTAAGTCTTACGGTGGTTCACACATCGTAATGAGCTGTAAGCAACTCCGCGGTGACATGAACTACGCATGGCCTACTGCTGAAATCGCTGTAATGGGTGGTGCAGGTGCAGTAGAAGTATTGTACGCGCGTGAAGCCAAAGACCAGGAAAATCCGGCTCAGTTCCTTGCCGAAAAAGAAGCAGAATATACAAAACTGTTTGCTAATCCTTACAATGCAGCTAAGTATGGTTACATCGATGATGTGATTGAACCGCGTAACACACGTTTCCGCATTATCCGCGCTTTGCAACAGTTGCAGACTAAGAAACTGTCTAATCCGGCGAAGAAACATGGTAATATTCCGTTGTAATCCAACTTTTCACATTAAAACAAGAACGATTATGAACAAAACCAAAATCGGAATATTCCTTTCTCTGCTGTTGCTGATTGGATTGACTTCCTGCGGAGAGCAAAAGTCGAACAATAAGCTATTGCTGAATGAAGTCCTGATAGACAATCAAAACAACTTTCAGGATGACTACGGCTTGCACAGTGCATGGATTGAAATATTCAACAAATCATACGGTAGCGCAGACTTAGCAGCTTGTTTATTGAAAGTAAGCAGCCAGCCGGGCGATACAGTAACCTATTTTATCCCGAAAGGTGACATACTTACATTAGTAAAGCCACGCCAACATGCGTTATTTTGGGCAGACGGCGAACCTAATCGTGGTACCTTCCATACCAGCTTCAAACTGAACCCTGAAACAGCCAATTGGGTCGGTCTTTTTTGATTCAGGCAGAAAGCTACTTGATCAAGTTGTCATACCAGCAGGAACTTTAGGTCCCAACCAGTCTTATGCACGCATAAGCGACGGAGCAGCAGACTGGGAAGTAAAAGGCGGAAGCAAAGACAAATACGTAACCCCGAGCACGAACAACAAAACCCTTGACAGCAATGCCAAGATGGAAAAATTCGAAGAACATGACTCGGTTGGTATCGGCATGTCCATTTCAGCCATGAGCGTAGTATTCTGCGGATTGATTCTTCTCTTCATTGCCTTCAAGGTGGTAGGTAAAGTTGCTGTCAACCTGAGCAAACGCAATGCGATGAAGGCTAAAGGCATCGATAAAGTCGAAGCGAAAGAGCTTTCACAGGCTCGGGTGAAGTTTATGCCGCTATTTCTATGGCATTGCACGAAATGCAGGATGAAGTGCACGATGTAGAAGAAACTGTACTGACCATTACCCGCGTAAAACGGAGCTACTCACCATGGAGTTCGAAGATTTACACTTTGCGTGAAACTCCTCCCAGAAAGTAAATCATTCCCTAAAAAGATAAAACGATGAAAGAATATAAATATAAAATCAACGGTAACTCATATAAAGTAACCATCGGAGATATTGAAGACAACATCGCTCATGTAGAAGTGAACGGTACACACTATAAAGTAGAAAT
>VOFD01002744.1_pt1 | contig 26133 bp, 47 predicted proteins | sample 5384101 | NCBI WGS metagenome assembly VOFD01 (sample SAMN12384723, study PRJNA508395) | human gut metagenome | isolation source: healthy gut C | host: Homo sapiens
TCATTGTCGCCGTTTCCAGTTTCGTATTTATCGTTTCATTCATCCTCTGTAGCTGTTTATCAGTCTCTGTGTTGGTAATACAATGTTTCACTGAATTTTCAGTTTAGATTCAGTTGAACAGTCATCATCGAAATATTTATGAGATGCGCCTAGTGGCAGGGCCTCATCGAAACCTCAGCCGTTAATCAGAAAATCGATTGTACGTCTGCGCTTTTTCTGGCGAAATATTCTTTTGTTAACACCTGGTTTCAGCTCTACGGTTTATTGGTCTGGATTGGATCTGGTTTCAGTTCTGCTTTGAATCAAGAAACAGAGGCCCTGCTCACTTGATTTTAAAGTCGGAAGAGTCGCAAACTCTTCAGGGTGCGCTGTTTAACTGCGTTAAACTGGTTCATTAAATTATCGAACACTTATAGATCTTATCGCCTCAACTCTGCGACAGACGTTTGAAGGCTTTAGCGTGCGTCTTTTTCAATGGCTTCAGCGCACAAAAGCTAACGCCTCTTTATGCTCATGGATGTTTACTCATTAACACCCAGCACTTTCTGCGTAGTTCTATGAACGTGTCGCTATTTTTCATCCGCCTCTCGTCGTTTTTGCGTTTGATATTCAACTTTTCAAAGACAAGTCAGATCTCATCACCATCTGGCATCATATTTTCTTTGGCTTTATAATGCGTTTCTTTATAAATCTAATAACTGAGTTCCTCCTTACTTATATTTAAAATCTGTATTTTTTGTTTTTCATAAGTTCCTCTTCTGAATATGATGGTCATTGCTGTTCAGAGGACATATAAAACCCATTTTCTCTTCTTCATGATTTACAATCCATTTCATATCTGCCGCCTAAGAACACCGGCAGCATAATGGCGTCAGCCCTTGACAACTTTTCTCAGTTCTGGGCTTGGAATATCTTTGCTTTTGAAACTGCAATGTTTCATGATATGCTTTTGATAGTTCCTGCGTAGGTGAAAATCTTGACAGGGCCGCATTTGTTCAGCGTCGGATACCAATGTGAACAGTCCATTCAAGGGTTTGGCAGCCCCAGATGGTACGGTGCTGCAATGTCTAGCAAACTTTATGTCTTATCAATACAACTGAATGGAAGAATCCACAGTAAAGTTGCTTTATGTTCGATCAGAGACAAGCGGCGCAAAGTGAATTCTGATCCCATGGCACCGCCCCCAGAAATAAGCAGAAGTATTCAGGCTGGAAGCTGTTTTTTCCTGCTCAGCATATTCTTTAGTTATAAAGAAAGTCTGTATAAACAGTACCTGTAAATTGCCTGCTCAATTCAGATCTTCGATTACGGCTTAACAAAAATGTTCTTGTTTATCTGCCGATTCCAGTTGGCATAAGACTCTGCGCCATCAAGGATAAAGAATCCTGATATGTTTCAAAATAAAAGATATATTAATCGGATATAAGTCAGGTCATGTTGGTCCTTTAGCCCATAGAACTCTATTCATTTAGGCAACTTTTATGGGCTTCTTGTCTGGATTTCAAATCCTCATAAGAATCTTCCATGTAATCGTCGTCATCATCAATATTAAAAAACTTCTAATAGAATCAAAAGCCATAATATCCTTCGTTCCTTTCTAGTTATAGTTTCTGTTTCCAAAAATGCCGGTTCCGACCGGACATAGGTGGCACCTTCCTCAATGGCAACTTCGTAATCTCCGGTCATGCCCATGGAAAGCTCATGCATACTAACATTATCGATGTTTTTTTGGCATTTATGTCAACTAGTAATTTCTTCAAATTTCTAAAATGAATCCGGTTTTCTTCAGGGTTATCTACAAAAGGTGCAATGGTCATCAATCCGTGAATGACAATGTTTGGCATAGCAGCAATTTCACGGATGGCATCCTCGGTTTCTTCTGGTAAAATCCAAATTTTGACTCTTCTTTTGCAACATTTACCTCGATCAATATATTGGCAGTTTCATCTTTGGCAGCAAAGTCATGCTGAATCTGTTTGGCAAGACGGACGGAATCCACAGAATGGATCCTGCATACTTTTCCGACTAATTGTTTTACTTTGTTACGCTGAAGATGACCGATCATGTGCCAGTTCAGTGGCTGTGTTAAAACTTTTGTTTTTCGGTGATTTCCTGTACTTTATTTTCACCAAAAGTGGTAATACCATAGGCAATAGCCTCTTGCATCATTTCCACCGGTTTGGTCTTGCTTACAGCAATGAGAGTAACCTCATCTTGAGCGTCCGCTTCGCAGACAGGCCTGTGCAATTTTTTTCTTCAACATTTTTTAAATTTTCAGTAACCAACATTCTCATCTCCTCTAGTTAATAAAGTCATTTTTCGTGTATTGTGGATGGGTCCACAATAATATGGTCATAGGCAGATAGACCGCCCTGAGTATCGGTAGATACAATGGCGTATTCTTTATTTTTGTAAAGTACATCAACGGGTTTGAATTGACAATATCCCTGATTTGTGCAGTACACGCCATACAGGTTTTCTTTGGAACTAACGATATAATCTGACCGGTTGAAGGATTTTTTAAAATATCTCCTCCTTTTACAATGGAGGAATCTACATAATATTTACTATCGACAATGTAATAGGTGCCAATGCTTACTTTTTTTTCTGATATGGTGTCCTGATCCAGTACCTGCTTTGTAATGGTGGATTTTTTATCTTTATCGGTAGTGATCAGTTCTGATGGTAAAACATAATATTCCTTTTCCAGCATGGAACTGACGGGGATTTTAAGGCCATTGGCTGAATTAAGGGAAAATTCTAACTTCAGATAGCGGTCGTTCAGGTAGCGCTCCATAAAACGGTTTGTCCGTAATTTCGCGACATGGCATCCGTCTTTTTCAAGCAGTTCCACCGCTGCATTAAAACTTGTGTTATCTTTTTCAATGGTTACCCGTACATATTTTAAGGATTTAAGGGAGTCATAATAAGAATCCGGTATTTTTACATATAAGTACCATTCATTACTTGTTATAAGCTTGTACACCGGGGATCCTGCCTTGATTTTTTCGTTGCTCTGAATCTGTTTGCGTTCATTATTTCCATAGCGGTCCAGCAGATTGATGGTCAGATCTTTTTCCTTAATTGCTTCACGACCATCTACGGAATAAGAAATCACTCGGAATGAGCAGCGGTATATCCTTTGAATTTTTGCTTTTGCCGGCCTTTTGAACAGCTTTGTTGAGATCACTGTAAAGTGCTTTATTATTTTCCTGAAAAATCACATTATTAATATTAAAAAGAAAGGTCTTTCACAGCAGAATAATTTGAAAGTTTAAATGAATTTTGGAATGAGGCAATGGTTTCCCGCATAGCGGATATATTCTGAGTGGAAGTTTTATTGTTCTGCAATTCTTTCAGAATCAATTTACATCACCACTGGTGTCCAGAGTATAGATTACATCGCCCACTCCGACACGGTTGCCTTCTGCATTATAGTAATTGATATAGCCATCTGCTTCGGAATTGACTACTTCTTCTGAACGCATAATATAGCCATACAAAAGGTGTGTCATCATCGAGTTTAGCTGCATTTACTTCGTAAATAGAAACATGATCCTGAGAAAGATATCCCCAGGCCAGAATAACAATGTACATTAATATAAGAAAAAGATGAAGAAAGAAAGATTAGGATGAAATTTTTTCTTTTTTTTACGGGTTTGTGAAACTGCCATCTTTATACTCCTCCATCTTTGTATATTTTTTTAAAAAAATGAGCAAAATAATGCAAAAAGGAGGTATACCATGAAAGGATTAGATTATACTGTTCTGACACTGATCATTATTGGTGCCATTAATTGGGGGCTGGTTGGATTCTTTGGTGTAGATCTGGTTGCTGTAATCTGTGGTTCCATGTCCATCCTGTCTCGCATTATTTATGCTGTGATTGGTATTTGTGGTTTATATGCCATTAGTTTCTGTGGCCGTCTGAAAAATTAGGTAAGGGGGTACCCACCTTACGACAAAGTGGTGTGCCCTTACATACGAACTAATTCACGCCAGTCCAGATCACCCCGCTCCAGTGCTTTGATCAGGAGTTCAGCGGTAGCTAAATTGGTAGCAAGTGGAATGTTGTGAATATCACACAATTTAAATACATTATTTACATCCGGTTCATGAATTTTTTTTGGTGTCAAAGGATCACGAAGAAAGATAACCAGATCCAGTTCGTTATTTTCAATCTGAGCACCTAACTGTTTTTCGCCGCCTAAGTGTCCGGCCAGATACTTGTGGATAGTAAGATTTGTTACCTCTTCTACCAGACGGCCGGTGGTTCCTGTAGCAAAAATTGTGTGTTTGCTTAATATTCCCCGATAAGCAATACAAAAAATTCTGCATTAAGATTTTCTTTGCATCATGTGCGATCAATCCTATATTCATGTATCTCCAACCTTTCAAAATGATTTGTTATCTAATGTATTTCAAAACTGTCACCACTGCCGCGATTTGGTTGAATTCCTATATTTAATAAAATCCCAATCATGATCATATAACTTAAAAGTGAAGTCAGGCCATTACTTAAAAACGGCAGTGGCAGACCGGTATTAGGGAGAAGTCTGGTGGCTACTCCGATATTAATAAATACCTGAAAACAAAACATGGACCCAATGCCCACGGCAATCATCATGCCTGTGTAATCTTTTGCATTTTTGCTGCAATAAAACATTTAATGATGATAATGGACAATAAAAGTAAAATTACCATGCACCCGATAAAACCGAATTCTTCCCCAATCGGTGTCCAGATAAAATCACTTTCTGTTACATCTACTTTAGAATAGTTCCTTGTTGTAGTAGTTCCATCTAACATTTTACCATATAATTTGCCAGAGGCAATGGATAAAATGGAATTATTCTGCTGAAACATCGTGTCCAGTGCCTGCTCTTCCGGATGAAGCCAGCCCATAATTCGTTTTAACTGATAGCCGTGAAGAAGTTTTTGCCCAGGCTGCTGGATATACCAGAATAAAAAGCCGGCAACAGGGATCATAACGGCAGCAACCGGTCCCAGCACTTTGTGTCCGATGCCGGAGTTTGCCAACATCATGATCAGGATTACTATCATAACAATACTGGACGAAAGATCTGATTGAACCAGAATAAACATTGTAGGCACCAGGGCAATGGCACAGGCAAGGAAAAATGTTTTAAAATTCTTTAAGTTGTCTTTTCGTTTGGCAAAAAAGGCAGCAAGTGCCAATATGATAGCTATTTTTTTGCACACCTCCGAAGGCTGAAATTCAATAATCTTAAAGTCCAGCCAGCGGTAAGAATCAGTTCCCTGGTCATCTCTAACGGCGAAAACTTAGTGGCTGCGGCCATCAGTGTGGTTACAATGTAGATCACAGGTATATACAGACACAGATCATGGTAGTCAATAAGAACAAAAATGAAAACAATGACAAAGCCTGCAATAATACCAAACAACTGTCTTTTTGAGGGAAAAAGAATCTCCCTGGACAATGGATAAAACGTAGGTACTGATCAGGAGTAAAATGGACACAACAACCAAAAGGGAAATATCCAGATTTTTCCAGTTATATCGTTTTAGTTCTAACCAGCGATTTATTTTTTTTCGCGCATATTCCATCCCGCCTAGCTACTTGTTTTTATTTCCTGATGAATGCTTCATGTCTTTAATTGGAATATTGGCAAACAAAGCCGGTACCATACCATTGTTACCTTCTGATTCTGTCTGCTCAATCTTGATATCCAATCCTTCCAGATCAATCTCTACATATTTGGAAAGGACATGAATAATATCATTTTTATTTGTTCCATTACATCCGGTGAGCAATTGGCACGATCCGACACCAATACCATTTTTAATCGGTCCTTTGCCACATTGCTGGAGGATTTTTTCAAAAAAATCTGCAAATCCCATTTTAGATATCTCCTTAGTTTTTAAATTTGTTTTTAATTTTGAGAAAAAAGCCATTCTTCTGTGTCAGATCCAAAAAGGAACCTCTTCTCCCATAATGCGGTCACAAATATTTTTGTATGCCTGTCCTGCCAGACATTTGCTGCCAACCAATGGTTCACCCTGGTTCGTAGATACAACAATATTTTCATCATCCGGTACAACACCCAAAAGATCCACAGACAAAATCTCTACTACATCCTGGCTGGACATCATATCACCTCGTTTTACCATGTCGGTACGAAGACGGTTTACGACTAATTCTGTTTTCTTGATTTCATTGGCATCCAAAAGGCCAATGATGCGGTCTGCGTCACGGACAGCAGATACTTCCGGTGTGGTTACGACAATGGCGCGGTCTGCACCGGCAATGGCATTTTTAAATCCTTGTTCAATACCTGCCGGACAGTCTAACAATATGTAATCAAACTCGTCTTTTAATTCCTCTGTCAATTTGGCCATTTCTTCCGGACTGACAGCGGTTTTATCCCGTGTCTGCGCAGAAGGAAGCAGATATAAAGTAGGATTTCGTTTATCTTTAATGAGAGCCTGTTTGATGCGGCAGTTTCCTCAATCACATCTACCAGATTATATACAATGCGGTTTTCCAATCCCATGACTACATCCAGGTTACGCAGTCCTATATCTGTATCGATAAGAACGACCTTTTTACCTTCCATAGCAAGACCGGTACCAACATTTGCAGTCGTGGTTGTTTTACCAACGCCACCTTTTCCTGATGTTATAACAATTACTTCACTCATTTTTCTTTTCCTCCAAAATTATATATGAATATCTGCCAAAGAACTCTTGGACAGAGAATCAACATAGATTGTATTATTTTCCAGATAGGCAATCTGTGGATCCTTTGGTGGATCTGTTTTTCATCCGATGAACGGGCAATTACATCGGCAATCCGGATCTGCAGCGGATTCATTTTCAAGGCAAAGATAAAGGAATTTGTCCGGCCGGAAGCCCGGCATATACATTTCCGTTCAGCGCACCTAAAATCACTACATTACCGGTGGATACAACCTGTGCCCCGGCGTTGATATCACCTAATATAACAACGCTTGTATCAAATTCCAGAACTTGTCCGGAACGAAGATTTCCTTTGAAAAACTGGCCCATATTGTTATTTAATTCGGCGAGCCGGTCGTTCAATGCCTTGGAGTACATCTCCTCTTTCATTTTATCGGATCAACAAGGCACACAACATCCAGATCTGAGTTGGCATGAATGGTCTGAAGGATGCAGGCCTCTTCATCTTCTGAAAGATCCCGGCCTTTAAAAAGATAAGGCCACCTGTGCGGTTCCCAAAAAAGTGGGAACCAGAAGAAAATTCTCTTTTACAGCCTCCAGCAGATCCGGGAAATCCATTTCGGATCAGTGTTAATTCAATCCCTGACTTTGACCCTTTTAATATAACGGGTGACTTGTCCATAATATCCTCCTTATCAAAATCCCATAAGACAAACCTGTACATCAGTCATGTACGGTTCCTATGGTCGGGGAAGAAACCTTTTTGTTCAAAAAGTTTTTTCCTTGAATTTTGTCATAATAATATTTGTAAACATTACTTGCTAACTCTGCCGCATTGGATGAAGTATATCCATTAGGTATCTGTACCGTAACAGATATTTCCGGATTACTGTATGGGGCAAAACTAACGAACAATGCATGGTTTGGCTCGTTGGCATTAATCTGCGCCGTACCGGTTTTGCCGGCAACGATAACAGGAACTTTGGAAAATAAAGTAGTAAGACTTCCACTATTAACTACATTTTTCATACCTGTTTTAATGGCACTCAAAGTAGAAGAAGAAACATCCAATGTATTCTTCTTTTAGCAGAATTGGTTGTTGTTTTTTTTAGAAACCGTGTTTACGGTTTTGTCAACCAGTGTCAGATCATAGCATGTCTTTCCGTTGGCTACCGTTGTTACATAGCGGGAAAGCTGAACCGGTGTATAGTTGTTGGTTCCTGTCCGATAGAGGAACGGACAACATCTATACTGGAAAAAGTTGGATCTGCTTCCGGCAGTTCAATTCCTGACTTGCTGGTAAGACCATATTTTCCTGCATATTTCTTTAATTTGTTCAGGCCTTTTTCGTTGTCCACAATAAGATTATGACCGCCTCCCAGGCGATAACCCATTCATAGAAGAAATAGTTACAGGAATGCTGGATCGCCTGTGATACATTGATAGTACCGTGGGAATAAGTACTCCAGCATTTTGGCCATGGCTTATTGATCTTTGTAAACTGTACATTGTCATGAACTGTAGAACCAGGAGTGATCACTCCCTCTTCCAAAGCGGTGGTAGCAGTTACCATCTTAAAGGTAGAACCTGGTGCCGTTTTCTGCATGGTGGCCCTGTTTAAAAGCATAGATGCACTGCTGGTGCTGACTTTAGCATAATAATCGGCATCTACGGTATTGGAAAACTTATTGTTATCATAACTTGGATAAGAAACCATGGCAAGTACTTTTCCTGTTTTTACGGATGTAACAACAACCGATGCTGCACATGGTGTCAGACCCAATTCACCGGGAGAGATAGCCAGGGAACGGATCTTACTTTTCAAAAATGAATAAGGTGAGATCATGCCTGTCTGTATCTTGGTATAGGTAGTCTGATTTTTCTTTAATACACCCTGGTCAAACAGCAATAAACAAATTTCACGGCCGCTGATAGTGCCCTTATCTACCATGACATGGTAAACTTTCTTGTCAAACTTGGCATCATCGTTTAATTCGGTATAAATATACTGGCAAATCTTCTGGAATACTTCCTCAGAACTGTAATAATCGCTGCCGATATCAATTTCATTCAGGTTTATATAGTTATTTTCAATTGCGTATACCAAAAATTCGCTGAGGCTGATCTTATCATTGATAAACTTGCTGTACATCGCGTCTGTTGTTTTGAAATTGGAATTAAAAATTCCGTTGGTGCGCAGCATGGACATAATGTATGTCATGTAACTGTTTACAGATTTGGACAAATCCTTTCCGGCTGTTTTATCATTGTAAGTCAGATGAGATTTAACAGCGTTAACAGCGCTTTTTTGCTGGATAAAAATTTATTGTAAACATTTTTTCCAGTGTGGTAGCTTTATCATCTTTAAAATGAGTCACATCTACGATGCTGTTTTGCAAAATAGCGTCATAAACATCATAGATAGGAACCAAAAATGCCGGAAGCCTTGTGTCCCTTTAGTACCATGACTTTTTCCGTTTACCAGTTTGGATGTTAAAATACCGGCAATTTCCTTTTCAGCTAATTTATAAACAGCTTTCTGCAGGTCACTGTCGATAGACAGATAGATATCTGTCCCGGCTACAGCGTCTTTTTCTTTGGTCGTTTCCACGACGCGGGAAGAACTGTCGATGATAAGTTTCTGGGAACCTTTGGATCCCCTCAGTTGTTCTTCGTATTCCTGTTCAATCCCTGTTTTACCAATCTGATCGGTAGAGGTATAAGGAGTATTAGGATCTTCTGCCTTGAGATTCTCCAGAGTTTCCGAAGAAATCATACCTGTGTAACCGATGATATGAGAAAAATATTTGCTGTCTTTGTAAACACGCTTCAATTCTGTGCTGACCTCCACACCCGGCATGTCGGCACTGTTTTTCCTTAATGGCAGCCACTGTCCGCTGGCTTACATTAGAACTTAAAGTAATCGGTTCATATTTGGAATAAGTGTTCATTAACTGGGCGTAACGCACCGTCATAATCTTTAATGCATCTTCAATACTGTAATCTTCGTCTGCCTGTGCCTGTTCTTCTGCATCAATTTTGCCGTTTTTATTTGTGTCTTTGGCGGCTGTAAAGAAGTTGATGACATTGGCCCCCTGGGAGGTACGGATATAATCGTAGCAATCCTTGGCTGTCATGTTTTTTGCTCAGCAGTGAGTTCATCCACAGATTTTTTGTAATAAATATCCCGTTTAAAAACGCATCTCAGCAGATGAGTTTACATTGAAACGGAATTTGCCATTTTGTAAGTGATAGGAAACTCAAGATCCAGAGAGTCTCCGTTTTTTTTCGATGAGGCGGATGCACTTTAGGATCATTTTATTCTTGGATGGATTGTCTGTCAGTTCCACAGAGTCTTCCAGAGTGATACCATAGGTCTGTTCGTTTGTTGCAAGGAGTTTACCGTTACAGTCGTAAATCTTTCCGCGCATGCTTTTAATGGTGCGCTCTCTCTGCATCTGCAGAGAGGCCTGTTTGTCATATGTTTCGCCTTTAATGATCTGAAGGTAGAACATGCGGCCTATCAGAATACTAAAAAGGACAATGTAGGTTATTATAAATGAAAATAGTCTGCTTTTCACAATGGATTTAAAAAAGTCACTTATATTTTCTAACAAGCCTAATCCTCCTTTCTGATATCAGCTTTATTGATAATTTGCTCCAGAACTTTGATCAGCCGGTAGATCACAATGCCCACAATGGCTGTGTACAGCATTTCCGGTAGAATCACATGCAGAAAATAATAACCAAAGGCCAGTTTGCCGCGCATGAGAAACTCTGTTATGAAGTAATAAAAAACCATATACTAAGTCACTGACGGATATAAGAATAAACGGCAGGGCTAATGTATCTGTAAATAAAATTTTCTGCAAAAGCCGATTAAAAATCCGATGGACATAAAGATAAAGGCATACAGCCCCATCACACTTCCACAGTACATATCCAACAGCAGTCCACACACAAAACCAATCAGTAACCCCGACGTACGGCCTCGTAAATAAGCATAGGACACCGTTACGATCAATAACATATTGGGTACTACATTGGCCAGTTCAAAACTGTGGAATACACTGGTCTGAAGAAGAAAACCTATTAAGATAATAATAGCAGCAGTTATTTTTTTCGAATCATTTTCCTGAAATATCCTTAAGTTCTGATGTATCTTTCTTCTGTGTGATAACCAGTACATACTGCAGCTGGTCAAAATTAACAGAAGGGGTTAAATGAGCAGTTTTAGTCAGGGTGGCCGCGTCGGTTTTAATATCTTTCACATAACCAACGGAAAGTCCCTGTAAGTATTTATCACTGACATGGGAAGTAACGACTTCGTCTCCCTGCTTGATCTTGGCAGAATTACTGATCATTTCCACATCAATATATCCATTATAAATACTTTCCATATTTCCTTTTACAATGCAGGTTTCACCTGTTTTTTCAAACATGGCACTTACATTGCTCTTTGTCATCAATGATCGAGCGGACTTTGGCATAATGTTTTCCTGCTTCGGAGACAATTCCTACCAGTCCGTTTCCGGAAATTACATTCATATCTACATCAATGCCGTCTTCGGTTCCTTTTCGATCGATGTAAAAAACATTGAACCAGTTGTTTCCGTCGCGGCTGATAACAGTCGCGGCAACTTTGGGGTAATCCGGATATTTTTTGTTCAGATTAACCAGCTGGCGGTAGTTTTCCAATTCGTTGTTTTCGCTGACGAGAATTTTGTTGTTATAACTGAGAGAATCCAGCTTATCTTTTTAACTCTTTATTTTCCGCCAGCAAAGATTCTTTTTGAATGAAAGAGATCAAAAGCACCGGAAATAGAACTGCCCACTGAGTTAATTCCCTTCTGCATTGGTGTTACAAAGTCTCCAAACATAGTTTTAACAGAAGAAAACTGATCTGAAAATTTGAATGAAAACAGTACCAGCAACACACAAAATACAGACAGGCATATATATATGATCTTTGGATGGATCGTTTTTTTATTCCGTCTTCTTTTCATGTTCTTCCCTCCGGATTACAAAGTTAATTTGGCCAGCTGAGGGTCTTCAATAATGGAACCAAGGCCGATAATAACCGTACTCTCCGGCTCTTCACAAAGATTGACGCGGAGTCCAATCTGGTCATAAATAAATTTGCCAAGGTCCTTGATACGGCTGGAACCACCGGTAATATATACGCCGGACTTGTAAATATCCGCGGAAATTTCCGGTGGTGTGCGCTCCAGAATGATCTTGATGTTGTCTACGATGCTCTGAAAGTGCTCACTTAAGGCATCATGGATCTCGGATCCATTTACCGTTACTTCGCTTGGAAGTCCGGTTACCAGATTGCGACCGCAGATATCCATAGTCTCATCGGTAGCATAGGCAGAACCAATGGTGATTTTGATCTGTTCTGCAGTTTTTTTCGCCGATGACAAAGTTTTTATCTTTCTTGATCTTGCCGATAATGGCTTCATCAAATTTGTTGCCACCTACTGCAATGAGACGGCTTAATACAATGCCGCCAAGAGATAATACAGAGATCTCGGTTGTGTTGGCACCAATATCCACTACCAGAGTTCCTGTGGATTTGGTAATATCCAGATTCATACCCAAGGCATCTGCAATAGGTTTTTTCCACTACATGAATTTTTTCGTGGTTTTAAATTTGTATTGGAGATCAGATCAAAATAAGCTCTTTTTTTCAACTTCTGTAATATCAGTAGGAACTGCAATATAATAATCGGCTCCTTTTAATTTGCGCTTTCCGTCTAATTCTTCAAAGAAATAATCAATCATAGCCTGCATATTTCCGATATCTGCTATTACACCGTTTTTACAGGATATGATACTTCAATGTTAGCAGGAGCCTTTTCATACATTTCAAAGGCTTCATTTCCCACGGCAAAGGTGTGGATTTTGTTGTAAACGGCGATTACATTTTTTTCGTGTAAGATAACGCCCTCTCCATTCTTATAAAATTTAATAGAACTTGTACCGTTATCAATTCCAATTGCTTTTCCTGACATACTTTAACTTCCTCTCTTCGATTGTTCTATTTCATAAGCCCCTGTTCTCTGAAACTTACATATCTATTATCACCGATAATAATATGATCCACTAAGGGAATATTTATCAGTTCAGAGGCTTGTACCAGCTTCTTTGTTATCTGAATGTCTTCAGGACTGGGCTTTGGATCACCGCTGGGGTGATTATGTAATATAATGTAATGAGCTGCATCATACTGCAGAGCAAGCCGCAGGATCTCTCTTGGGTTTGCTACCGCACTGCGTATCGTACCGATAAACACCACATCCCAGTGCAGCAGGCGCCCGCTGGCATCCAAATAGGCTGCATACAGATGTTCTTTATCCAGCATTCTCATTTCCTGCATAAAATACCTGGCTACATCTTCCGGTGTCTGCAAGGGAGAATGATCTTCTTTTGTGGCGTGGACTAACCGCTTGGCTAATTCCAGGGCACATAAGATCTGGACTCCTTTGATCCGGCCAATCCCGCTTACTTTTACCAGATCCGGCAGAGTCAGGTGGTATAATCCCATAAGTCCCTTGTAAGATGGATGCAAGGTAAGAAGTTCGGTAGCCAGGGCCAGGCTGTTTTACCTTGGGAACCAGTTCGCAGGATAACGGCTAAAAGTTCCGCATCAGATAAAAAAGATGGTCCTTTTTTCTATGCATTTCTCATATGGCATTTTCAGATACAGGTAATTCTTTCATTTTTTTTCATACTTTTGTACAGAAAGCCAATCCTAAAATAATCAAACACAGATATTTTAGCATAATATTCCAAAATTGTACACTGTTTCACAGATATTTTCTTTTTGGTTTTCGGTTTTTCGTCACGAGTTAAGGTAATGTGACAAATCCACCGTCCAGCATGTTCTGCAGTGTTTTTAAAATACCTAATTTACCATGAGGCCAGGTAATGCCGCCCTGGAAGAAAACGCTGTAAGGCGGTTCAATCGGTGCATCGGCACTTAGTTCAATGGAGGAACCTTGTACAAACGCGCCGGCTGCCATAATCACATCACTGTGGTATCCGGGCATAGCATATGGCTCTGGCAGGACATAGGAATCTACCGGAGCAGCCTGCTGGATACCCTGGCAGAAAGAAATAACCCGTTCCGGACTTTCAAAGGCAATGGCCTGTATAATATCGTGTCTCTCTTCGGATCCGGAAGGACTGGCTGTAAAAGCCAAGCCGCTCATACAGATTGGCAGCAAAAATGGCGGATTTTTTAAAGCACTGGCAACAACGGTTGGGGCAAGGAAAAGTCCCTGGTAAAAACTGCTGTTAACCTGCGGGGAAGCTCCTACTTCTTTGCCAAGACCCGGTGCAGTCAGCCGGTAGGCAGCCAGTTCTACCAGATCTTTGCGGCCTGCAATATATCCGCCTAAAGGAGCCAGACCGCCACCGGATTTTTAATAAAGGGAACCAACACAAAGGTCAGCACCACATCGGTAGGTTCAATGGTTTCTACAAATTCTCCGTAACAATTGTCTACCATGCAGATCACATCGCTTTTTTACAGATTTGATAAACCGGATCAGTTTTCCGATCTGATCAACGGAAAAAGTTTTTTCGCAGGGCATACCCTTTGGAACGCTGGATGGTAACTAATTTTGTCTTTTCGTTGATAGCCTGACGGATTCCCTCATAATCAAATTCGCTGTCACCTACAAGGTCCACCTGGCGGTAGGAAATGCCAAATTCTTTCAGAGATCCTTTGGTATGAGTTCCCTCCATTCCGATAATGCCTTCCAGTGTATCATATGGCTTGCCTACAGGAGAAAAAGCTCATCTCCTGGGCGGAGAATGGAACTTAAGGCGATGGTCAGTGCATGAGTTCCACAAGTAATCTGAGAGCGGACCAAGGCATCTTCACAATGGAAAATATCCGCATATACTTTTTCCAGTGTGTCCCGACCGCTGTCATTATAACCGTATCCGGTAGAACCCCACAGGTGGCTTTCACTGACACGGTTTTTCTGCATGGCATGGATCACCTTCAACTGATTGATCTCGGCCCGCTCGTCAATGGACGCAAAACGGTCTTCTATGTCATGTAATACTTCTTTGCCCAGAGCAAGTACATCGGCAGATATTCCAAATTGTTGATACATTTCTTCTCGGTTCATTTTATAATCCTCGCTTATTTTTATAGTATGTTCTTATTTTCAGTTCTTTTTTTGATCACAGTCAATAACTGCTGAGTGTCTTTGTAAATGTCTTTGTCAAGGTAGCAGACATCTTTTTCCCGGCGGAACCAGGTGAGCTGCCGTTTGGCAAAATGTCTTGTGTCCCTCTTCAGTGTACAGACAGCTTCATCCAAAAATATCCCCCCGGATGGCGGGTACCAGTTCTTATAGCCAAGTCCCCTGCATAGAAACAAGGGGAAGGATCCAGTCCTTTGTTTGCAATGAGGCTACCTCATCATAAAGACCGGCATCCATCATCTGGTCGATTCTTGTATCAATACGGTTATAGAGAGTCTGGCGGTTCATAGTCAGTACAAAATATGCAAAGTTGTAAGGTGAAACCCGTTGGGATTCACGCTCATTGTGCACGGAAAACTTTTCTCCGGTAAAATGATAGTATTCTAATGCGCGGATCACCCGCTTTACATTATTGGCGTGAAGTGTGGCGGCATACCGGGTCAACTTCTTTTAATCTCTCATACAAAGCCTGCACTCCCTGTTCATCTGCCTGTCTTTGTAAAGATAAACGATAGGACGGATCAGAAGGGGTTTGCGTAAAAGCAATATCGTACAGGATGGCCTGAATATAGAATCCGGTTCCTCCGGCAAGAATAGGAATTTTTCCACGGTTGTAAATGTCTGTCATGTAACGGCGTATTTTTTTCCTGAAAAATATATACATTAAATTCTTCGTCCGGATCCAGTTCGTCGATCATATAGTGTGGAATCCCCTGCATCTCTTCTTTTTTAATTTTGGCTGTGCCGATGTCCATGCCACGGTATACTTGCATGGAATCGGCAGAGAGAATCTCTCCATTAACCGCTTTTGCCAGCTCAATAGAGAGTTCGGTCTTACCTACGGCGGTAGGGCCGGTTAGTATGATCAAAGGTTTTTTTTTCGTTTTGTTCCATAAATACTCTCCTGTCTCTATAGAATCCGCTTAAATTTCTTTTCAAATTCATATTTGCTCATGGCAATGGTAGTAGGACGGCCGTGAGGACAGTGATAAGGCTGCTCCATTTGAAGCATCTCTTCAAATAACTTTTGGCCTCAGAAAAAGAAAGGCGGTTGTTACCTTTTACAGCAGCTTTACATGCCATGGTGGCACAATGATCCAGCACCAATTCTGTGTCTGTTGCTTTGGATCCCTGTTCTAACATTGAGTCCAGCATTTCAAGAAACAGTTCCTTGGATGGAATGTTAAGAAAGTCAGCCGGGATCCCGGTGATCAGGTATTCCCTGTCTCCAAAAGGTTCCAGTGTAAAGCCAATCTGTTCAAAAACCGAAAGATTTTCTTCCAGAACAGATAGTTCTCTGCCTGACAGAGTAATGACCATCGGGTGATCAGTGTCTGGGTCAGCGGAGTTTTTTCTTTCATCCGCTTCATCAGTTTTTCAAATAATACCTTTTCATGAGCGGCGTGCTGGTCGATGATCAAAAGTTCGTTCTGATATTCCAGCAGCCAGTAAGTGTCAAAGACCTGTCCGATAATACGGAAAACAGGAACCTCATCCTTTATGATTTCTTCTTTAAACAGATTGGTCTGGGTAAAGACTGGCGCGACTCAGGTTTTGGTTCGGTTCTTTTTTGTGGTGCAGCCGGTGGATGGTACTCTGTTTTTTGGCGGATCTGTTCAAAAGGTTCCGGTGTTTTTGAATCGTTTTCTGGTATAAGATTTTTCTCTTTTTTTGTTCTTTGGCAGATGGAACGGTGTCCAGCGTCGCTTCGGGATCAGCGTCATTTTCTTTAAGCGGTTATAAATGCTGTTATAAAAAAAGATTATAAATCTCCTCCTGGTCGGAAAAACGGATCTCCATTTTAGTTGGATGGACATTTACATCAATAAGACGGCTGTCAATTGTGAGAGACAGTACAACAAAGGGATACCTGTGATTCATCAGAAATTCCTTATAGGCATCTTCGATTGCCTTGGTAATAACAGGGCTTTTTATATAACGGCCGTTTACATAATAATTCATAAAACCACGGTTGCCTCGGGAAAGATCAGGGGGTACCGATATATCCGCTTAGAACAGCGTGGGCTGACTGGGAAGATAATTCTACAATGTGTTTTGTGAGATCGGAACCATAATTGTAAAAAATATTGGTTTTCAACTGGTCATCTCCATTGGTCTGAATCTTAGTTTTTCCGTCTGCAATAAAAGTAAAACGTATTTTTGTTTTACAGAGGGAGTAACGGAGGATCAGATCCTGGATATAATTTCCTTCGGTTTTTTTTGATTTCAAAAACTTTTTTTCTGGCAGGAGTATTGTAGAAGAGATTGCGGACAATAAAGTGGTACCGGATGGACATCCTACTTCCTCAAATGCCACTTCTCTTCCACCATGAATCTCGTAACGCACGCCCGTGATCTCATCGGTTTCCTTTGAAATCAATTCAACCTGGGGAAACAGCGGCGATGCTGGATAAAGCCTCGCCGCGAAATCCCAGGCTGTGGATCGTTAACAAATCTTCCAGTGATTGGATTTTACTGGTTGCGTGACGGAGAAAAGCAGTTTTGATCTCGTCACGGCGGATGCCGCTTCCGTTATCGGTTACACGGATAAAAGAAATGCCACCTTCTTTTATTTCCACCGTAATGGCGGTGGCACCGGCATCCATAGAGTTTTCGATAAGTTCTTTGACAACGGCAGCCGGGCGTTCTACTACCTCGCCGGCTGCGATATGATTAATCGTTTCCTGATCAAGTACCTGTATCATTTTACCATCGCTCCTGAAGGCTCTTCTGCCATTTATATACTAAATTCATTGCGTCCATCGGGGTGACTCTGGAAAGATCGATATCCCGTAATTCGAAGAGAATATCGTCTGTCTGGTCATTGCCCATTGTATCAAAAATAGATAACTGGTTCATGGTCTTTTCCCCAGGGGAGGAAACTGCCATCTGGTTTACTACTCCGTCCAGAGACAGAGCATCTTTGTTTTCCAGCTGATCGGCAATTTCCCCGGCACGGATCAAAACCTGCTCCGGTACACCTGCTAATTTGGCAACCTGGATTCCGTAACTCTTATCGGCTCCGCCCTTTACGATCTTGCGTAGAAAAACAATATCTTCGCCATCTTCTTTTACGGCGATGCAGTAATTTTGTACCCCTTCCAGTTTGCCTTCCAGTTCGGTCAGTTCATGATAATGGGTGGCAAACAGGGTTTTGGCACCGATGAGTTTTTTGTCTACAATATGTTCTACCACTGCCCAGGCAATGCTTAATCCGTCAAAGGTGCTGGTTCCACGGCCTATTTCGTCCAGGATAATAAGGCTGTTTTTAGTGGCATTATGTAAAATATTGGCAACTTCTGTCATTTCTACCATAAAGGTACTTTGTCCGCTTGCCAAATCATCGGATGCGCCCACACGGGTAAAAATACGGTCCACCAGTGATATATCTGCCTGGCTGGCCGGAACAAAAGAACCTAACTGGGCCATTAACACGATCAGTGCCGTCTGACGCATATAGGTAGATTTACCGGCCATATTAGGACCAGTAATGATTACAAGCCGGTGGGAATCTTCGTCCAGAAAGGTATCATTTGGTATAAACATATCATGGGCGATCATTTGTTCAATAACCGGATGACGGCCGTCTTTGATACGAAGGATCCCTTTGTTGTTCAGTTTAGGCCGTACATAATGATTGTGCTCTGCCACATAGGCCAGAGAAGCAATCATATCGATGGATGCGATGACAGAGGCTGTCTGCTGGATACGATCCATCTGCTGGAAAATCTCTTCCCGCAACTGGCAAAAAGACGGCATATTCCAGATTGTACAAACGGCCTTCTGCACCTAAAATAGTATCTTCCATCTCTTTTAATTCTGGTGTTGTATAACGCTCAGCATTGGTCAAAGTCTGCTTCCGGATCCATGTGTCCGGTACCTGGTTAACAAAAAGATTTGGTAACTTCCAGGTAATAACCAAAGACTTTGTTGTATTTGATACGCAGATTTTTTATGCCGGTCTGTTCTTTTCTGTTGTCTCAAGATCTGCCAGCCAGTTCTTCCCTTCTGTTTTGGCGTTCCGTAAGTGATCAATTTCTTCATTGAAGCCATTTTTGAAAATTCCACCCTCTCTTACGGAGATAGGTGGTTCTTCTACAATTGCACTGTGGATCAGCTGGTATACATCTTCCAGAGGATCCAAATTCTGTGTAAAGTCTTGAAAGAGATCAGATTTGAAGTTGGAACATAAAAGGCGGATATGAGGAAGCATAGAAAGAGAGGATTCCAGTGCTATCATATCCCGTGGATTTACGGTTTTGTAACTGATCTTGCTTAAAAGACGCTCCAAGTCGTAAACAGGATTCAAATATTCTCGCAGTTCCTCTCTTGTGATCACATCCTGATTTAATTCATCAATGGCATCATAGCGTTGTAAAATAGTTTCTTTGTCGATGAGAGGCTGCTCCAGACTGGAACGGAGTTTTCTGGCCCCCATGGCAGTTTTTGTTTTGTCCAGTACCCATAAAAAGAGAGCCACGCTTCTGCTTTTCCCGCAGTGTTTCTACTAATTCCAGATTTCGCCTGGTATTTCGGTCCAACAGCATGTATTTTCGGTATGATAAGGAAGCAGGTGGGAAATATGAGCCAGAGAACATTTCTGGGTTTCTTCCAGATACTGCATGATCGATCCGGCAGCAATCGTGCCAATGGCATATTCTTTAAATCCAAGTCCTTCTAATGTGCTTACTTTTAAAATGGCGGCACAACGCTCGCTGACAACTGTCCTTGTCAAAGTAAGAAGGATCTAAAGGAGAAATTACAATCCCCAGCCGGCTGCTTAGATCATTCATATCTACACCACTGATATAAAACGTATCATTACAGATAATCTCAGAAGGTGTAAATTTGTTGATCTCATCTAACAATTTGGAAACAGAATCCACTTCTGTCATAAGGTATTCTCCGGTTGTAACATCCACTACGGAAATGCCGAATTTCCCCTCAATGGAAACAATTCCCATAAGATAATTGTTTCTTGTTTCATCCAAAGAAGAAGTAAAACTGTTGGTTCCCGGGTGACAACACGGATTACTTCTCTCTTCACTAAGCCTTTTGCACTTTTGGGATCTTCTACCTGCTCACAGATGGCTACTTTATAGCCCCGTTCAACCAGGCGGTTAATATAACTTTCAGCAGAATGAAAGGGGACACCACACATGGGTGCCCTTTCGTCTAAACCTGCAGCTTTTACCGGTCAGGGTCAATTCCAGTTCTTTGGTGACACACAGGGCATCTTCAAAAAACATTTCATAGAAATCACCCAGACGGTAGAAAAGAATACAGTCTTTATATTGATTTTTAGTTTCCATGTACTGCTGCATCATGGGAGTAAGTTTTTCGGTTTGAATTTCCACGATCTTAATTTCCTTCACTCTCTGGTACAGGTGTTACACCTGGTTCCTTAGTAGGCTCCTTAGTAGGCTCTTTGGTAGGCTCCTTAGTAGGTTCCTTAGTAGGCTCTTTAGTTACTTCAGCGGTAGGCTCTGCCGTAGGTTCCGTAGTAACATTAGCGGATGGCGTCTTCGTAGCCGCCGGCTTCTTCGTGGCTTTTGGTTTTGGTGTTTTGGTTGCCTTAGGCTTAGGTGTCTTGGTTGCCTTAGGCACAGGTGTACGAGTAGCGGAAGCACTGCTCTGAGTAGGCTGTGTTGTCGGAGCTACTGTCTCAATCGGTTTTGGTTTGGTAGTTGACAGATACAGGGATTTGATATAACCTGTCTGTCCGTTGTACTCAACCTCACACCACTGCTTATCATCAGAAAGTTTTGTCAGTTTCAGTTTTGTACCGGACGGTACTTTCGTAAGGACGCTGGAAGTCAGGGAAGCGTCACTTCGCATATTTACACTGGTAGTAGTATAAGCATAATCACTGTTTGCAAGGGATGCATCAATATCATCATTTGTGTTGTCATCTTCATGAACCACAGAATTTGCATCCGGTGTGGCAGTAGCAGACGGCTCTTCCGTCTCTGTCACAGCACTTCCGGTCACGCTTCCGGCATCTGCTTCCTGGTCGGTGACTGTATCCTGCTTGGAAAACATAAAATTTCCAAGCATAATGGCACACCAGAACGACAACTGACACAACGCCACTGATGGAAAACATGATTATCTCAAACAAACTATGTTCGTCATTTTTCATTTTTGAAAAGAACTCTTTTATCTTATTTAACATCTTAATATACACTCCTTTATTAATATCAAAATACATTATAACCATAAAACAAGTATTTGTCTACCTAAATATAACAAAAAAGACAGAAAATCAGAACATCCGTTTGACTTTAGAACATAGATATGATATATTATTAAAAACGAACCTTTGTTTGTGTGGCCGTTGTCAGTACAGACCGGATATCACAGGCAAGGCAGAAGGGAGAATCTATGGAAAAAGGTAAAATATCTGCAAAGCAGCAGGAAATATTGGAATATATTAAAAATCAGATTTTGGATCATGGGTATCCGCCGGCTGTCCGGGAGATCTGCGCAGCGGTAAATCTGAAGTCTACCTCGTCAGTACATTCTCACCTGGCAACTTTGGAGAAGAATGGATATATCCGACGGGATCCTACAAAGCCAAGAGCCATTGAAATTGTGGATGATGAATTTAATCTTACCCGTAGAGAACTGCGGAACATTCCTATCATTGGCGAGGTGGCTGCCGGCCAGCCGATTCTGGCAGAACAGAATATTGCAGGATACTTTCCGGTTTCATCGGATGATCTCCCATCCGGCGAACTGTTTGTACTGAAGGTTCGGGGTGAAAGCATGATCAATGTAGGAATTTATGACGGAGATCAGATATTTGTACAGCAGACCCCGGTGGCTAGAAACGGAGATATTGTAGTTGCATTAGTTGAGGATTCTGCTACGGTAAAGACATATTACAAAGAAGAAGGCAGATATCGTCTTCAGCCGGAAAAATGATACTATGGATCCGATTTATGTAGATGAAGTTGTTATTCTTGGCAAGGTGGTAGGACTCTTCCGCCGTATGTAAAAACTTAAAATAAAAAAGATCCATTTTGTAAGTTTGCTGTATGCAGTCTCTTACAGATGGATCTTTTTTTGTTGGTACAAAAGACCTGTATCAATTAAAAGTCATCCCGGGTCATGGTAACTCCGTCCCGCCAGATGCGTTCCAGATCATAAAAAGCACGATCTTCTTTTGAAAATACATGGATGACAACATCACCGTAATCCATTAATATCCATGTGGAATTTTTGTTTCCTTCAATGCGGCGGGAACGAAAAACCTGTCTCTGCCATTTTTTCATCGGTCAGGTCAACCATGGCACTGATCTGGTTCATGTTGTTTCCACTGGCCAGAATCAAATAATCAGAAATGACAGAAATGTTCTGAATGTCAATGATCTCTATGTCCTGACCCAATTTTTCATCTAAAGCATCATAGGCAGTTCGTACCATTAATTTTGTGATATCATTCATGTAGGGCTCTCCTTCTTATAATATAAATATGTTTCTTTGGAAACAGGATCAACCGGCAGTTTTTCCTTTGTCAGGTAATGAATTGTGTTTTCCAGGATCAAAATCAGGGATTGATCCAAATCCTGAAAACTGGTCTGCCTTATTTTTTTTAGAGAATGAGGACTACAATCCATCTTGCGTCCGGGTTCTATATAATCTGCAATAAACACAATCTTTTCTAAGGAGGTCATGTCCGGTTTGCCGGTAGTGTGGCAGGCAATGGCAGATAAAATGGCAGAATCTTCTACACCATAGCGTTCCCTGGCGACAAATACACCCAGTTTACTGTGAATCAATGCCGGAGTAGAACATTCAAAATCAGTCAGATGGATATGCTTTTTCTCACATAATGCAATCATTTCCGTATCGGTAAGGTATTTGGCACAGTCGTGGAGCATACCGGCCAGTCTTGCATTCTGTGGGTTTACTCCGTGAACTACAGCCAGGTTTGAGGCGGTGTCTGCGACTCCCAATGTGTGCAGAAACCGTTTGGGACGCAGACTGGATTGCAGCATGGGAATCAACTGTTTCATGGCAGAATCCTTTGAAGCGTTGATACACCATGGTTTTGTATGATACAGTCCGTGAAGTCTTATATAGGAAAGAACCTGAGGTGGAAGTTGTCCATACGGAAGAATGCCTTCCTGTAACTGTTCTCTGATATAACTGGATGATATACAGGAAGCAGGAATGTAAAAGGCTGAAAAAAACAGATCCGTATTTCTGGTTCATTTTTTTCACACAATTCCATAAGAGAACGTCCTTCCCGGCTGCAAACAAGAATACGGCATCTGGCAGCGATCTGTTCCGGTTCGTGCCAGGAATCAAAGTCTCTCAGGGAATCTTCCCCATGATAAAAATAAAACTGTGTATCCGGGTAACTCTCATGCAGTAAAGAAAGGGTATCACTTGTGTAAGTGGTCCCCCGGCCGGCTGTATTCAAAATCTGAAAAACGGAATTTTTTTTGCAGCAGCTGATGGCAAACTGTATCATACGCTGCCGGTGTTCATTGGATACAATATCGGACTCTTCTTTGTGAGGCGGATGATTGCTTGGCATAAACCATACTTCATCCAGATCATACTGGTTGCAGGCTGCTCCTGCCATTTGCAGATGGACCGTATGAATCGGATTGAAAAGTGCCGCCTAAAATACCTATCTTATTCATATGATGATCATCTGCCTTATTGTTGGAATCTTGTGTTGTTTTTGGCTGCAGGTAATACGATTTTTTTATCGTCTGGCTTTGTATGTGATTCTTTGTAAAGAACAATTTTTTTGCCGATCACCTGAACAACCTGGGGAATGGGTTCGTTCGGCCAGTACCTGAGCAATGCTGCCAGCGTCAGCAACACAGTTTTTTAAAACATGAAGTTTAATCAGTTCTCTCGCCTCTAAAGCTTCCTGTACGGCTTTCGTTAATTCTGGTGTAACTGTAGCTTTACCGATCTGCATGACAGGCTCGATTTTTACTGCCATACTCTTTAAGTAAGCGCGTTGTTTGCTAGTCATAGTTTGTTCCTTTCTATCTGTTATTTATAATAATCAAATTGCCAGCCATACATTTTTACTGTATCGCCCTCTTCGATTCCCATGGCTTCCAGCTCATCTAATATTCCGTTGGTTTTCATGAATTTCTGGAAAAATTCAAATTTTTTCGGAATCCAGATTGGTGTAACCAAGCATACGTTCAATGCGGGGGCCTTCTACAACAAAGAGGCCGTTTTCGTCTCTTTTCAACCGTATATGGTTCGTTGAAAAATCAGGTTCTTTGATCATATATTCTTTTTCAAAGACTACTTTATCATCTGGCAATTCGTTCTAAAAGGTTCTTGCAATGATACAGTAAATCTTTTACGCCTTCCCCGGTGACAGCGGAAATCGGCATAACGCGGATGCCCTTTGGCTCGAATGTTTCTTTTAATCTCTGAAGGGCGGTGTCTCTGTCGTCCTCCGTAAAAACAGTCAATCTTATTGGCTGCTATTACCTGAGGGCGTCGGGCAATTTCTTCATTGTACTGTTCTAATTCCCGGTTGATGGTGAGAATATCTTCTACCGGATCTCTTCCTTCTGTGGAGGCTGCATCTACCATGTGGATCATACACGGGTACGTTCTATGTGACGCAAAAATTCATGTCCAAGTCCAACTCCTTCCGATGCACCCTTCGATCAGTCCCGGGATATCTGCGATAACAAAACCATCTTGTCCGCCATCCAGATCTACGACAACGCCCAGATGAGGATTCAAAGTTGTAAAATGATAATTGGCGATCTCCGGTTTTGCATTGGTAACCCGTGATAATAAGGTGGATTTTCCGACATTTGGGAATCCGACTAATCCTACATCTGCAATCACTTTTAACTCCAGAATGACTTCTAGTTCTTTACCTGGTTTCCCGGCTGGGCATATTTTGGAACCTGCATGGTAGGGGTGGCGTAATGCTGGTTTCCTTTTCCGCCGTTGCCTCCTTTTTAAAAACAACTTCCCTCTGGTTTTCGTAAGACATATCGGTAATAACTTGTCCGGTAGATGCTTCTTTTACAATGGTGCCGGCCGGAACTTTGATGATCATGTCTTTTCCGTCTGCTCCGTGGCAGCGTTTTTTCCGCCGGGTTCACCATTGCCTGCAAAGTATTTACGGACATGACGGAATTCATTCAGAGTGTTGACGCCTGGGTCTACCTGGAAGATCAGGTCACCGCCGCGGCCGCCGTCTCCACCATCCGGGCCGCCGTTAGCTACATATTTTTCCCGCCGGAAACTTACATGGCCGTCTCCGCCGTTTCCGGATCGTATAAAATTTTTGCGCGATCTGCAAACATAATTTCATACCTTTCTATGATATACAAAAGGGCTGCACATAAACCTGCGCAGCCCAGACTCATTTCGAATCATTAAATCCAAATTATTTGTCTTCTACTGGATATACGGAAGCCTGTTTCTTATCTCTTCCTTTTCTCTCAAAAACGAAGAACACCGTCTACCAAAGCAACAATGTATCGTCTCCACCTTTACCAACATTTACACCTGGGTGGATTTTTGTTCCACGCTGTCTGTAAAGGATATTTCCAGCCAAAACAAACTGTCCATCAGCTCTTTTTGCGCCTAATCTCTTAGACTCAGAATCTCTACCATTCTTAGTAGAACCCATTCCTTTTTTTATGAGCGAAAAACTGAAGGTTCAATTTCATCATGGTCTTTTCCTCCTAACGATTAATAATGCGGACATATTGCGAATGTTCCAGGGCTATTTCTGAAACTCCCAGATACCAGAATCCAAAAGGATCCGGCATGGGGATGAGGACTTCTTTTTAGGGGAAAACATATCTTCCCGGTGTTCTCATCACTCTGTGTAACGAAGATGTCTTCCGTAAACTTTTCAATCGAATTAAGCATTGATCGTCAATACGGAAATGGCGGCACAGACAATATCCTTGCCGTATTCATCACTTCCTGCGTGGCCCTTTACCTCAAAAAAAACCAATAATGTCACTGTTCTGCTTTTTGGTTTCAATCCTGATCATATAAGTACTACTTAAGCATTGATTTTTTTCAATCTTAACCTGAGTAAATGGCTGTCTATGACCATTCTTTTTGTGGTATCCGGTTTTTCTTTTATATCTGTAAACAATAACTTTCTTGGCTTTTTACCTTCTGCTACAACAGTAGCTTTTACAGATGCGCCTTCAACGGTTGGAGTTCCAACTTTCACATCTTTGTCGCCAACTAAAAGTAC
>VOFD01000102.1_pt1 | contig 26001 bp, 36 predicted proteins | sample 5384101 | NCBI WGS metagenome assembly VOFD01 (sample SAMN12384723, study PRJNA508395) | human gut metagenome | isolation source: healthy gut C | host: Homo sapiens
GAGCATTGAGCATGTAAAGAGTTGTGCCGCCCGTCAGCTTTTGATTCTTAACAGTGCAAAGGATGCCCTGAAAAACGGCGGATATATGGTTTATTCAACCTGTACTTTTTTCAAAGGAAGAAAACGAGGGCGTAATTTCTCGGTTCCTTGCAGAAAATCCCGATTTTGAACTTGTTGTTTCGGGCGTAACATTCGGCAGACCTACGCTTGATTATGCGAGAAGAATTTTCCCGATGGACGGCGGAGAAGGACATTTTGCCGCCAAGCTTCACAAAAAGGGCGAGCCGTATTCTAATTATAATATTCCTGAAAAGAATAATAAAATTGACTCGAAAATTTTTGATTTTTATGATAGTATTTTTATCGACAGACCGTTCGGTGAAAATATTGAGGTTATAAAGGATAAAATTATAGTTCTTCCACAGAATTATAATTTTGATGTAAAAGGCTTGCAGATTCTCCGTGCGGGAGTTATTCTCGGCGAAATTGTCAAGAACAGAATCGAACCGCATCACAGTGCATTTATGGCAGCTAAAAAGGAAAACTGTAAATCCGCAGTTGATTTTGATGTGAATAGTAAAGAAATTGCAGCGTATCTTCACGGTGAGGAAATTGCCGTGCCACAGGATGTCAAAGGCTATACGGCTGTCTGCGTAAACGGAATCACAACAGGCTTTGGCAAAGCGTCAAATTCAAGACTGAAAAATAAATATCCGAAAGGGCTTCGCATATTAAGATGAAAAAATTATCAGATATAGGTACAATCAAAGATATACTTTCAAGACACGGCTTTACTTTTTCAAAGTCACTCGGTCAGAATTTCCTTATAAACCCGTCAGTTTGTCCGAGAATGGCAGAGCTTTCGGGTGCAGGAGAGGGAGTTGGCGTAATTGAAGTCGGTCCCGGAATAGGGGTTCTCACAACAGAGCTTTGCTCACTTGCCGACAAGGTTGTAGCGGTTGAGCTTGACAAGCGACTTCTTCCCGTTCTTGAAGAAACACTCTCCGAACACGACAATGTTAAAGTTGTAAACGATGATATTCTTAAAATTGACTTGCATAAGCTGATTGAAGAAGAATTTCAGAATATGGATGTTGTTGTGTGCGCAAATCTTCCGTACTACATCACATCTCCCGTAATTATGAAATTGCTTGAGGACAGACTGCCGATTTGTTCAATCACGGTTATGGTTCAAAAAGAGGCGGCTCAGCGAATTTGTGCTGAGGTGGGTTCTCGTGCAAGCGGTGCGGTAACGGTATCGGTCAACTATTACGCAGAACCCGAAATGCTGTTTTCGGTTAGTGCCGGCTCGTTTATGCCTGCTCCAAAGGTTGATTCGGCTGTTTTAAGACTTAACATTCTCAAAGAACCGCCCGTGAAGGTTGATGACGAAAAGAAGTTTTTAAGGTTGTAAAAGCCGCCTTTTCACAGCGAAGAAAAACACTTTCAAATTCTCTTGCATCGGGACTTTCTCTGCCAAAGGCAGAGGTCAACGCAATTCTTGAAAATTCCTCCGTTCCTCTGAATGCAAGGGCGGAACAGCTTAAACTTGAAGATTTTGCAAACATTGCAAACAATCTTGGTGATTGATTATGAAAAGAAAAATGAACGGTCTTTACAAAACCGCTTTTATATTAATGCTTGTTGCCGCAGTGCTTTTCATTGTTGCAACAATTGTTGCATATGCCCTTGAACGCCCGTATTTTTCCGCAGTCTTTTCATGCAGCGGTGCTTTTCTTGCATTTTTGGGCATAATATTTGCAACCTGCAGTAAACCCAAAAACGCAAAAGACACCTTGTCACAGATGAAATTGTTGCCGAAAATGATGATATCAACAAAATTTCGGAAAATTCTGTTGACAATGAGGAATAAATTTGATAGAATGGTTGCAGATAAAGGGGAGTAGTTCGCAGATAATCTGTGATATTAATCGTCAGTACATACCGTTTTGGTATCGGTTATATCTTAAAGGACAAGACTTTTATTGTAGGGTGAGTTGCACCTTGCAATAAAGGTCTTTTTTTTTATTTGCTTTTTCAGTCTGTCTGTATTCTGCAATCCGAACGGAGGAGAAAATTATGAAAAATTGGTATCAGTTGACCGAGAGCGAAACTCTTGACAAGCTCGGTGTCACAAGCGAAGGACTTTCGTCACAACAGGCTGACAGTCTTCTTGAAAAACACGGAAAAAATGTGCTTGAAGAAAGCAAAAAGAAATCTGTTTTTCAGGTGTTTTTAAGTCAGTTTGCCGACCTTATGGTAATAATCCTTATAATTGCGGCAATCGTTTCAATGTTTTCGGGAAGTGTTGAAAGCACAATCGTAATTTTTGCGGTAATCACACTTAACGCTATTCTCGGCACGGTTCAGCATGTCAAGGCAGAAAAGTCACTTGAAAGCCTTAAATCGCTTTCGTCACCCTCGGCAAAGGTAATCCGTGACGGAAGAAAAATTGAAATTGATTCAGAAAACATCGTTCCCGGCGACATTGTTGTGCTTGAGGCAGGCGACCTTGTTGTTGCAGACGGTAGAATAATAAATAACTATTCTTTACAGGTAAATGAAAGCTCGCTTACGGGTGAATCTACAAATATTGACAAAAGTGTGGAGACAATTGAAAAGGAAGTTCCGCTTGCCGACCGCACTGATATGGTCTTTTCGGGCAGCCTTGTAACATACGGCAGAGCAATTGTCGTTGTTACGGAAACAGGTATGAACACAGAAATCGGTAAAATTGCTACACTTATGAATCAGGCAAAGAGCAAGAAAACTCCCCTCCAGCTCAGCCTTGATAAATTTTCGAGCAGACTTGCCGTTATTATTATGGCAATCTGTGTAGTAGTTTTCGGCTTGAGTATGTTCAACGGAATGTCGGTTCTTAACTCTCTTATGTTTGCCGTTGCACTTGCAGTAGCCGCAATCCCTGAGGCACTCGGCTCAATCGTTACAATTGTTCAGGCAATGGGTACGCAAAAAATGGCAAAAGAAAATGCAGTTATCAAGGATTTGAAAGCTGTTGAAAGCCTCGGTTGTGTGTCTGTAATCTGCTCGGATAAGACGGGTACGCTCACACAGAACAAAATGACTGTTCAGAAAATCTATGTGAACGGCGAAAGTATTCTTGAGGATCAGCTTGACCTTAATATTGAAAGCCACCGTCATCTCCTTTACGATATGGTTCTAAACAACGATTCGAGTATCGTTGACGGAAAGGGAATAGGCGACCCGACCGAGTACGCTTTGCTTGAAACATTTCAGCATATCGGACTTGACGAAAATGTGCTTAGGGATGTCCTTACAAGGGTTGAGGAAGTTCCGTTTGATTCCGACAGAAAGATGATGAGCACAAAGTACAAAATGCACGGTGTAAATCATATTCTCACAAAGGGTGCGCTTGATTCGATTCTTGACCGTTGTGTAAGTATCGCAACAAAAGACGGTATTCGTCCGATTACAGATGAAGATAAGGCTGAGATTTCAAAAGTTAACCGTGAATATTCCGAACAGGGACTCCGTGTTCTTACCTTTGCATATAAGGAATCTGATGAGGCTCTCACGGTTGACACAGAGAATGATTATACATTCATCGGACTTGTTTCAATGATAGATCCTCCGAGAGAGGAGTCAAAACAGGCTGTTGCCGATGCAATCCGTGCAGGAATCAAGCCTGTTATGATTACGGGCGACCACAAAATCACAGCAAGTGCAATCGCAAAGCAGATTGGTATTTTCAATGACGGCGACATCGCAGTTACAGGTCTTGAGCTTGACGCAATGAGCGATAAGGAGCTTGACGAAAAAATTGAGAAAATTTCTGTTTATGCACGAGTTTCTCCCGAAAACAAAATCAGAATCGTTGAGGCTTGGCAAAGAAAAGGCAACATTGTTTCCATGACAGGTGACGGTGTAAACGACGCACCCGCTCTCAAAAAAAGCGGATATCGGTGTTGCAATGGGTATCACAGGTACCGAAGTTTCAAAAGACGCCGCATCTATGATTCTTCAGGATGATAACTTTGCTACAATTATCAAGGCGGTTGCAAACGGCAGAAATGTTTACCGCAACATTAAAAATGCAATTCTTTTCTTGCTTTCGGGTAATATGGCAGGCATTTTTGCCGTGTTGTTCTGTTCAATCATGGCTCTGCCCGTACCGTTTGAGGCGGTTCACCTTCTGTTTATTAACCTTCTTACAGACTCACTTCCCGCAATTGCAATCGGTATGGAGAAGCCCGAAAAAGATTTGCTCAGACAGAAACCCCGTGATCCGAAACAGGGAATCCTTACAAAAAGCTTCTCTGCTCTTATGCTCGGACAGGGTGCTTTGATTGCCGTTGTAACGCTCATTTCATTCTACATCGGACTTCAGACAAGCCCAGCCGTTGCAAGCACAATGGCATTTGCAACACTCACGCTTGCAAGACTGTTCCACGGCTTTAATTGCAGAAGTACACATTCAATCTTTAAACTCGGACTTTTTTCAAATACGGCAAGCATAGGCGCTTTCTTTATCGGAACATTACTGCTCGCTTTTGTATTGTTTGTTCCGTTTATGCAGCCGCTTTTCAGCGTTACCGCACTCACAGGCGCACAGGCAGGCTTTATAGCCCTCCTTGCATTCATCCCGACATTTATAATTCAGTTTGTAAAAGTTATTGTTGAAAATGTGAGAAAGTAAATTTAATAACATTGAACACGGCAGATTGATTTTGTCGTGTTCTTTTACTTTTATCGAATAAAATTCATTGACAAAGAAATAATAATGTAGTACAATGTACTATACAAGGAGGTCAGTATTATGGCATTCTCAATCAGATTAACAGAACAGGAAAAGAAAATAGTAGACAGCTATGCTCGGTTGCACTCAATATCACTCGGAGAGGCTTTTAAACAGGCTTTGTTTGAAAAAAAATCGAAGAAGAATATGACCTTGCCGTTTTGATGACGCTTATGATGAATACAAAAGAGCGGTGAAGAAAGCAGACCAATCTCTGATTTTTGGAAGGAACTTGACATATGAGTTATGTTGTAAGAACCACTCCGAGATTTGAAAAAGAATTTAAAAAACTCGACAGATATACCATGAAGATGATTAAAGCGTGGATTGAAAAGAATTTGTCGGGTTGTGAAAACCCCAGAGTAAAGGGAAAAAGCTCTCACGGCAAATCGCAAATGTCAATGGCGGTATCGTATCGGAGATTACAGACTGCTCTGCCTTATAGAAGACGAAGAACTTGTTATTCTTGCTTTGTCTATAGGTCACAGGCGAGAGGTTTATGACAACACTTAAAATTTAAAACACTTAAATAATCAAACTCGGTCATAATCTTTGAATAATTATGACCGAGAATTATTTAATTTGAATTATTTTGATTGAAATTACAAAAATTCCTTGACAAAGTTTGACGGATTTCTTATAATTAAACCATAACATAATGTTCACAGGGTATTACAGAATATATAAAAAATAAGGTTCAGAAGGGTGACAGAAATTATGAACATTTGGCACGACATTTCTCCGAAGAGAATTACAAAGGACAAGTTTTATGCAGTAATCGAAATTTCAAAGGGCGGCAAAAACAAGTATGAGCTTGACAAAGAAACAGGTATGCTCAAGCTTGACCGTGTGCTTTTTACATCAACTCACTATCCTGCCAACTACGGCTTTATTCCGAGAACCTTTGCAGATGACGGCGATCCGCTTGATGTTCTTGTTTTGTGCAGTGAAACAATTCAGCCGATGACGCTCGTTGAATGCAAGCCTATCGGCGTTCTCAATATGGTTGATAACGACAGCTGTGACGAAAAAATTATTGCAGTTCCCGTTAACGATCCCAACTACAATTGCTACAGCGACATCAGTGAACTTCCGAAACACTATTTTGAAGAAATTCAGCACTTTTTCCAGGTTTACAAAACACTTGAGGCTGACAAGGTTACTTCGGTAACCGAAACTGACGGTGTTGACAAGGCTAAGGAAATCATTGAAAAGGCTATCACAAGCTATATTCGTGATTTTCAGATGGCGTAAATTTATAAAGACTGCAAAACTAAAAGCTTTACCAAAAAACGGTAAAGCTTTTTCTTTTGAATGTGTAATTTAATTCTGAAAAGGAATATTAACAAAATTCATTCCTGTATAATAAAAAATACGGCGGATTAAAGTTTAAAATCCTTTGCCGAAAAATCTGTCTTAAAAACCGTGACATTCGGCATACGCAACAACGGGTCATACTTGAACGATCTGCATTTTCCGTCTTTGACCTGCTTTGACTTTTGCAGAACATAATATCATTTTCAATTCCGTTGTATTCGCAATATGAACAGTTGACAGGAATATTCTTGCCAAACAAACTTTTTTTTTCATAATCAACACCTCTGAATGAATATAGTATATCATTAACTCAGCCGTGTTTCAAGCATAATATTTTGTCGGAAAATATTGACAAAGCAATTAATCGGTTAAAAATAATCTTATTATAGAATATGGAAGGAACACTTATGAAATTTTTTCAAAAACAATGAAGCTCAACAACATTGATACGGTTCCGTATCTTACATATAATTCTTTATCAGAAATTAGTTTCATCAATCACGCATTCACAACCCGACTCGGCGGTGTGTCAACGGGTGAATTTACATCAATGAATATGGCATTCAACAGAGGTGACAATCCCGACAGCGTAACCGAAAATTACAAAAGATTCTGCAAAAGTGCAGGCTTTGATTACGAAAGTCTTGTAGCCTCGGCACAGGATCACCACACGGTTGTAAGAGCGGTAACATCTGCCGAAAAGGGCATAGGCATCTACAAGCCCCGTGATATGGAGAGCGTTGACGCTTTGATTACAAATGAAAAGGGAGTAACGCTCGTAACCTACTATGCCGACTGCACACCACTGTTTTTGTCGATACAAAGAATAAGGCAATCGGACTTGCCATGCCGGCTGGAGGGGAACTGTCGGCAGAATAGGGGAAAAGGTTGTTGAGAAAATGACTGAGCTTTACGGCACAAATCCCGCCGATATCAAAGCTGCAATCGGTCCCGCAATTTCAGTTTGTTGCTATGAGGTTGACTACCCATGTGCAGAACATTTTCTGAATCTTGCAGACCTTGACAGCTCAAAGTTTGTTTTTGAAAAAGGAAACGGAAAATATATGGTTGACCTTTTAGAAACCAACCGTCAGATTCTTACTGCTTCAGGTGTAAAGAATGAAAACATAACAGTTTCTGATGTCTGCACCAATTGCAACAGCGACCTCTTATGGAGTCACCGTGCCACCAAAGGTCACAGAGGCACAATGAGTGCGTTTATGTGTATTAAAGAAGATTAAAATTTTTGTTTTTGCAAAGCAAAAGACGGTTATTGACCGCCTTTATCTATCTGAATTTATCTTTCCGTTTTTGCAAACCATACATCGTTTACCTTAAATTCCTTGCCGTTAAGGTAATTAAGAATGTCTGCATCGGTTTCAAAATTGAATTTCAGCTTATAGCTGTAAAGCGCCTGATACTTAATGCTGTCGGGTGCTTTTTTGCCTTTGCCGTATTTTGTATCGCCCACAAGCGGATGTCCGATTGATGCCATATGCGCTCTTATCTGATGAGTTCTGCCCGTCAGCAGTTCAACCTCGGCAAGGCTGAATTTGCCGTTGAAGTCAAGAATTTCATATTTTGTCTTGATTTCTTTTGAACCCTCAACCTCATTTTTGAAAACAGTAACCTTGTTTTTACTTTCATTCTTGGTCATATAGCCGTGAAGTGTGTCGCAGTCCCTTTTTGATTTTCCGTATAAAAGGCAGAGATAGTATTTTTCAAGCTCTCTTGTTTTCATTTTTGCATTTAAAATTCTCAGGCTGTCGGCATTTTTAGCCGCAATAACAATTCCGCCCGTGTTTCTGTCAATTCTGTTTACAAGTGCAGGTGCAAAGGCTTTTCTTCATCTGGATTATATTCACCTTTGTCATACAGGTAGTGCTGAACTCTTGCAACAAGTGAATCAAAGTGATAATCCTTGTCGGGGTGTACGATTATGCCCGGCTTTTTATCTATAAGTATAAGGTTTTCATCCTCATAAACAATGTCAAAGGTTTTCGGTGCTTTCATGAACTCATAGCTTTTTTGCTCCGATGCCTCAAAAAATTCGTCCTTAATATAAAAGGTAAGCACATCGCCCTCTTTGAGCATGGTCTGAATATCACACTTTTGCCGTTTACCTTAATACACTTTTTTCCTTATATATTTGTACATAAGCGACTTTGGCAGAGTTTTGAATCTTTTCTGTAAAAATTTATCGAGTCGCTGATTTGCGTCATTCTTTTTAATTTCAAGTGTTCTCATAGTCTGTAAAATTCTCCGTAATTGTTTTCTCAGTTTATCTTATATCAATTTTAAAAATAATTCAACCGCTTTTGCACATAATTTGATTTTGTGTATATTCTGATATAGGGTGATACAGTGAATTGTTACACACAGAGAATAAAATCTGCAGTATGCTTTGGACTGGGACTGCTGTGTGCATCACTTCTGCCAGTGAATGGGTACTCGTCATTGCGGCAGGCGCACTCGTAGTTGTCAGTATTTGTTGTGTACGGAGGTAATTATGAAAGTTGTACTTATTGAGAAACCAAAATTCATATCGGCAATTTTGAGAAAAATTTACGGAATCAAAAAGGAAACCAAGCCGGAATAATAGTCATATGTTTGGACACTGTTCCAAAATCTTGCCATTGGTAATAGTTTACAATAAATTCGAGCCAAAGATGTGCATAGTTACAAAAAACTTTGCACATCTTATTTTTTAAAATAAAATTATGATTAATCTTACGGGTAATATTTTTCCGCACTCCCTAATATAATTGAACTATAAAACATAAAGGAGAGAAAAATATGGAGTTTAATCAGGAAAACCGCTCGTTTTGCACGCCGTCGGCTGTGCTTGACACGGTTGCCGAACAGCTTGCAGATGTTGACCTCACTCTGCCCGATTATTGTCCGGATATAGAAAAAATTCTGAAATGTACCCTCACACCCAAAATTCAGAGCAGAACCCTTTCGGGAGGTCAGCTTCAGATTGACGGATTCTGCACAGTAAATGTAATGTATGTGGAAAGTATAAAGAAAAGTGTGCGCTGTTGCGAACAAAGCGTGAATTTTTCACAGAACTTTTCGGTAAAAGACGCTCCCGACAATCCGGTTATCATCACAAAAACCAAGCCGGAATACATAAACTGCAGGGCATTAAGTCCACGCAGACTTGTTATGCACGGAGCGTTTTCATTGTATGCAAAGGTATTTTCAAAAACTCAGACGAGCATTTTCACGCCTTCCGATAATGTTGAAACAGACCGAAAGACCGTTACCTGTGCCGATCTTAAATCGTTCTGCCAGGAGCAGTTTTCTGTTTGCGAAGAAATTTCGGTAGGCGAAAAACCGCAGATTGAATCCGTTCTCCGCAGTGATGTAAGCGTCGGAGTGATTGACGCTAAGGCTGTAACGGGAAAGCTTATGCTCAACGGTGAACTTAATCTCAAGCTTTTGTACCTTTCAAACGCAGAGAGCGGAGAAGTTGAAAAGCTTGACTATCTGTTGCCGTTCAACAAAAATTTTAGATTGTGACGGAATTGACGAAAACACAATCAACTGTGTTTCCTGCGATGTTATGTCGTATGACATCAGACTGAAAAACGATATGCTTTCCGAAAAGCCGTCGGTGATACTTGAAGTTAAGCTCTGCGTTACGGAGGAGGGCTATATAACCCGTGAGGAGGAAATTGTATGTGACGCCTACTCAACAGAATTTTCCTCGTTGCCGGAGTTTGAACAATTAAAAATTACGGGCGAGGTTGTTCCTATTAATGAACCTCATATGGAAAAAATGTCCGTTAAGATTGATGACGGAAAAATCTCACGAATTCTCGATATTTTCACAGAACAAATAACTGCCGAGGCTTCACACGATGACAGAGGTATGGTTATAAGCGGAAAAATCAACATATGCATATTGGCGCTTAACGGGGAAGATATGCCTGTGCTTATTGAGCGTTCAGCCGATTATGAGCATATTATTCCGCAGACAGACTGCACCTGTGCCAAAATTTTCGGTACAAGGACAGCAAGTATAAGCTACAGACTTGCCGAAGATGATGTCATAGAAATTCGTTGTGAGCTGAAAATCTGCGGTGCTGTTTTTTCGGAAAACAGAGTAAACACCGTAAAAAGTGTAAATGTTTTTGAGGATAAACCTATACCTCCCGAAAATTGTGCGCTGACATTATACTTTGCCGACAAGGGAGAAAAGCTCTGGGATATTGCTAAATCCCACAACACAAAGCTTGATTTGCTGCTTTCGGAAAATTCGGCTGAAAATCAGGTGCTCGACGCACCTAAAATGCTGTTGATTCCGAGAATATAGGGAGGTATAAAAAATGGAAGAGAAATGTTTATCAGGATATTTCCCGAAGAACCGACGGCGATGTCTATATCGGAGTAGTCGGTCCCGTCAGAACGGGAAAATCTACATTTATAAAAAGGTTTATGGATTCGCTTGTTCTGCCCAATATCCGTGACGAGGCAGTTTACAGGCGTACTGTTGACGAACTTCCTCAATCTGCGGCAGGAAGAACCATAATGACCACAGAACCCAAATTTATTCCCGAGGAATCCGTTGAAATAAATCTCGGCGGCAACACAACCCTCAATGTGAGAATGATTGACTGCGTAGGCTATATTGTAAACAGCGCAATCGGTTACAGCGAAGAGGACGAACCGAGAATGGTAAAAACTCCGTGGTCAAACGAGGCGATTCCTTTTGATGACGCCGCAGAAATAGGCACTAAAAGGTAATTACCGACCATTCAACAATCGGTCTTGTTATCACTACTGACGGAACAATCAGCGATATTCCGAGAGAAGATTATATTGAAAGTGAAAAAGAGTAATTAATGAGCTGAAAGCAATCAATAAACCGTTCATTATACTTCTCAATTCAGTTGATCCTACGGCAGATGAAACAATTCGCCTGTCAAACGAAATGACCGCCGAATACAAGGTTCCCGTAATTCCCGTTAGCTGTATGGAGCTTGACGAAACCGAAATCAAAAGGATACTTGCACAGCTTTTGTTTGAATTTCCAATCCGTGAAATCAAGGTTGACATTCCGAAATGGGTTGTAAAGCTCGATAAAGGCCATTGGCTGAAATCGGTTGTATTTGATTCAATAAAGAAAAATGCCGCAAAAATTGAGAAAATCAGGCAAATTCAGCAGATAATCTCTGATATTGAGCAATGCGAGTACATCACATCTGCAAAGGTTACGAGTCTTGACCTCGGAAAAGGATATGCGGAGATGACCGTATCTATCGAAAGCGAACTTTTCTACAAGGTTATCTCGGAAGAAACAGGGCTTGATATAACCGAGGAGTACGAACTTGAACTGCATAAAAACTCTTTCGCAAAAACAAAAAGAATTCGACAAGATTGCACAGGCTTATGAACAGGTTCAGGAAACGGGCTACGGAATTGTTATGCCGACAATTGACGAACTTACCCTTGACGAACCGCAGATTATTAAGCAGAGCGGAAAATACGGTATCAAGCTGAGAGCAAGCGCACCGTCAATTCATATGATGAAGATTTTTACGCAGACGGAGGTAACTCCGATTGTCGGTTCGGAACAGCAGTCCGAAGAGCTTGTGTCTTATCTTCTCAGAGAATTTGACGAAAATCCGGAAAAAATCTGGGAGAGTAACATATTCGGAAAATCAGTTCACGAACTCGTTAACGAGGGACTTCACAACAAACTGTACAGAATGCCTGCCGATGCCAGAAGGCGGATAGGGGAGACAGTTGAAAAAATTATCAATGACGGCTGTAACGGATTAATATGTATAATTCTGTAACGACAAATAACGATAAAATCGCAAAGCTTAATTCACAAATAAACAGGTTCACAAATAAATAAATTGGTAATATCGCCAAAAAATTATTCGCCCCATATTTGTTATTGAAAATGTTTCGGGAATAAAGTATAATATTCCTATATGCAAATGACAAATATGGGGGTTGTTTTATGAATCTTTCCGATGTAGCTTTATTGGCTAAAGAGGAGCTTTCCCTTGCCGAAAAAGGTATTGCCTCTGCAAAAGTTGTTCTTACAGGTTTTGTTGTTGTATTCGCAATGCTGATTCTCTTGATTTTCATAATCAAGATTTACGGCGCAATCATTCAGAAAGCTCAAAATGCCGGCAAAAGAGCAAAGAAAAAAGGCTGAAACCGTAGCAGAAACTCCTGCTCCCGTTGTTGCCGCTCCTGTTGCTCCTGCTCAGACAGACGGTGTTTCCGATGAGGTTGTTGCCGTAATTTCCGCAGCGGTTGCCACAATGTACGGCTCTTCCGAAAAAGCAAGAATCAAGAGTATTAAAAAGTCATCAGACGGCGGTCGTTCCGCATGGGCAAAAGCCGGTGTACTTGATAATACCCGCCCGTTTTAAGGCAAAGTTTTAAGGGAAAGGATGTTATCTAATGGAAATTTTACAAGGCTTTGTAGATGCCGTTGTCGGTATCTTTGAAGACTCGGGTCTGTTAACTCTTAACTGGCAGAACTATGTAATGATTGGTATTTCAATCGTTTTGCTTTACCTTGCAATCAAAAAAGCAGTATGAGCCGCTTTTGCTCCTTCCTATCGCATTCGGTATGCTGCTTGTTAATCTTTATCCGAGCATTATGGCTCCGCCTACAACACAGCTTTTGACAGAGGCTCAATGTACCGCACAGAATATTGCGGTGTCGGGACACGCCAAAACGGTGATTGACGGAGTAACTTATATTGAGAATCCGACATACGGCGGACTTCTTTATTACCTCTATCAGGGTGTTAAGCTCGGCATTTATCCGCCTCTTATCTTCCTCGGCATCGGTTGCATGACCGACTTTGGTCCGCTCATCTCTAACCCGAAGAGCCTTATCCTCGGTGCTGCCGCACAGATTGGTATCTTTTTAACATTTACAGGTGCTATTTTCCTCGGATTTACAGAGGCAGAGGCAGGTGCTATCGGTATCATCGGCGGTGCCGACGGTCCTACGGCTATTTATGTAACAACAAAACTTGCTCCGCATCTTCTCGGTTCAATCGCAATTGCCGCATATTCATATATGGCTCTTGTGCCGATTATTCAGCCGCCTATTATGAAGGCACTCACAACCAAAAAAGAGCGTTCGGTAGTTATGGAACAGCTTCGTCCCGTTTCAAAGCTTGAGAAGATTATGTTCCCGGTAATTGTTGTTATTATCATCGCAATCTTCCTTCCCGACGCAGCTCCGCTCGTTGGTATGCTTATGCTCGGTAACCTCTTTAAGGAGTCCGGCGTTGTTGAAAGACTCAGCAAAACAGCTCAGAACGAGCTTATGAATATTATCACAATCTTCCTCGGTACAACTGTAGGTGCAACTGCATCCGGTCAGAACTTCCTTACTCTTGACACAATCAAGATTATCGTTCTCGGTCTTCTTGCGTTCTGTATGGGTACTGCATTCGGTGTACTCTTCGGTAAGATTATGTACAAGGCAACAGGCGGTAAGGTTAACCCGCTCATCGGTTCAGCAGGTGTATCCGCCGTTCCGATGGCTGCCCGTGTATCTCAGAAGGTTGGTCAGGCTGAAAATCCCGGCAACTTCCTCCTCATGCACGCTATGGGCCCGAATGTTGCAGGTGTAATCGGTTCAGCAGTTGCAGCCGGCGTACTTCTTAATGTTGTAGGCTGATAACCGTAACTTAATAAACTATGATAAAGGAAGTCTTTACGGCTTCCTTTATTTTTGCTGTTAAAGAATCCGACAATGAAAAATTTGTATAATATTAAATAAATTATTTCAATCAATATTTTATGATAGAATTATTGCTGAGAATACATAAGATATAATGAAATATGAATATGTAAATCAGTGCCGTAAAAACACCTTTTTTGCTTTTACGGTATGTTTTCTTAATACTTAATACGAATTAAAGGGGCTATATAAATGGCAAAGAATGTAACCATTCAGCGAATTGTCGGCGTCCTTTTGCACAGAATCAAGTTTATTATTCTTGCTACTGTTGTAATGGGACTGCTGTTCTTTATGTATTCACGCTTTGTAATTGCGCCGATGTACAGCACATCTACCATGATTTATGTACAGAACTACAGTTCGTCACAGCGAGCAAATGCCAATGCCGACACCAAGAGTACGACACCTAAAAAGGCTGACGATGATACTGCCAAAAAAGACAACCAATGAGGAGAACCAGAAGATATATCCTGCTGATATTTCCGCCTCTGCAAATCTTGCTGAAATCTGCGTTACACTCTTTAAAAATTCCGATGAGATGACAGCACTCTATGACGGTTGCACGGTTAATGTTGATGTAACCGACGGTACTTTCTTTATCACAATTACAGTGGACGGTACAGACGCACAGAAGTGTGCCAATGTTGCCAATCAGCTTGCCGAAAAAAGCGGCTGAGGTTTATAATTCAAAATTCAGCTACGGTCAGATCGGAACACTTCGTCAGGCGAAGGTTCCTTCGGCTCCGTATGCACCGAGTAACACAAAGAATATGCTTATAGGCGCGGCAATCGGATTAATTGCTTCCTGCCTTATTTCTATTCTTATTGAACTTATCGACACAACAATCAAGTCTGAGGACGATATTCAGGATATCTACGGTATTCCTATATTTGCCGAAATTCCCGACTTTGAGAACCAGGGTTAAGGAGGAACTATGGCTTCTGATTTTAAATTATTTAAAAAGAAAGACGATAAAAAAAATAACGGACAGAATTTTTTTCTCTTTCCGATAAGAGCAAGTTTGCAATTGTTGAGTCGTATAAGGCTGCAAGAACTAATATTATGTTCTCGCTTTCCGCAAAAGAAAAAAATGCTTTGCCGTAACCAGTTACTCAAAGGGTGAGGGCAAGAGCACCGTTTCCGCAAATCTTGCAATTTCCTTTTCAAAAATGGAAAAAGAGTTCTCCTTATCGACTGCGACCTTCGCCGTCCTAATGTTCACAACATTTTTAAGCTTGACAATAAAAAGGGACTTACCAATGTAATCGGTAAAATGATTGAAATTGACGAGGCTGTTAAGCATGATGTTCTTCCGAATCTTGACATTCTTCCGGCAGGTACGGTTGCGCCAAACCCCTCTGAGCTTATGTGCAGTACCAGATTTCAGGAACTTTATGAGCAGTTTGTCAGAGATTATGATTATGTAATTTTGATACGCCTCCTATCGGTGTGGTTGCCGATGCTCTGCTTCTCAAGGATATGATTGCCGGCTTTGTTGTAGTTGTTCGTGAACGCTCAACAACTCACGGCGACCTTCAGCACCTTCTTGACAGCGTAAAGCTTGCCGATTCAACCGTACTCGGTCTGATTGAGGTAGGTTGTACTTATGATTCAAAGAGAAGAAAGAAAGGTTATTACTACTACCAGTATTATTAATCCCAATTTTGTGCTTTGGCACAAAACTACACATTCTCGATAAAAATAACACAAAATCACAGACTTGCAAACTTTCACCAAAAATGACTGTTGCAGGTCTGTTCTTTTTTGTGAAAATAAAAATGCAAGATTGCAAAAAACATCTTGCATTTCTTGGGCGAATAGAGTAAAATATATTAGAAATTTAAATTGCATTTGCAATAATATTTTAAGGAGTTATTCAAAATGGGTTATCTTGAACTGAGTAAGCAGGAACTTGAAAAAGAGTATGGCAATCTCGTAAAGAGATTTGAGGAGATTAAAGGTATGGGTCTTAACCTCAATATGGCAAGAGGTAAGCCCAGCAAAGAACAGCTTGATTTTTCCTTACCTATGCTCGATACAATCAACAGCAAATCCGATTTTATCGGTGAGGATAAGATGGATTGTCGCAACTACGGACTTCTCAACGGTATTACAGAGTGCAGAAAGCTTTTTGCGGATATTCTCGGTGTAGATGCAGAGAATGTTATTGTAGGCGGTTCTTCAAGCCTTAATATGATGTTTGATACAATTTCATGCTTTATGACAGCTCCCGCTGTTGAGGGATGCAAACCATGGTATGAAGTAAAGAACAGAAAATTCCTCTGTCCGGTACCGGGTTATGACCGTCATTTCGGCATTACTCAGTATTACGGCTTTGAGCTTATTCCGATTCCGATGGACGACAACGGTCCCGATATGGATATGGTTGAAAGACTCGTTTCTGAGGATGACTCAATCAAGGGTATTTGGTGCGTTCCGAAATATTCAAACCCTGCCGGCATCACATACAGCGATGAGGTTGTTAAGCGTTTTGCCGCTTTAAAGCCTGCCGCTAAGGATTTCAGAATTATGTGGGATAATGCTTACTGCATCCATGAAATCAGCGACACACCTGATGTTTTGCTCAACATTATGGATGAATGCAAAGACAGGTAATGAAGACCTCCCGATTCTTTTCTGCTCAACATCAAAGATTACTTTCCCCGGTGCAGGCGTAGCCGCAATGGCTGCATCTGAGAACAACCTCAAGGTTCTCCGTGAAAAATATAACTACGAAATCATCAGCTATGATAAGCTTAATATGCTCCGTCATGTAAGATTCTTCAAGGACTATGACGGCGTGCTTAAACATATGGAAAAGCACAAGTCTGTCCTTAAACCAAAATTCGAGATTGTTCTTGATACTCTCGACAAAGAACTTGCGCCTGCTGATATCGCATCATGGAAAAAGCCGCACGGCGGTTACTTTGTAAGCGTTGATGTTTTTGAAGGCACGGCAAAGAGAACCGTCGCTCTCTGTAAGGAGGCAGGAGTTGTTCTTACAGGTGCAGGTGCAACATATCCGCTCGGAATTGATCCAAAGGATTCCAACATCAGAATTGCACCGACCTTCCCTCCGAACCACGAGCTTGAAGTTGCTATGGATGTTTTTTGTATCTGTGCAAGGCTTGCAGCTTGCGAAAAGATTCTGAACAAGTAATCATCATTTGAAAATTTGGTTTGTCGGTTGGATTTTGGAAGAATTTTGTATGCAGTTTATGACATTAGAATGTATTTTTTGATAAATTCAATTTTTTTTTATTAAATATTTCCGTATCCATTGACATTTTACTAAAAAAATTCTATAATAACTCTGTTACGGTCTGTGATTGGATATTCGTGACAGAGTTATTTTTGACTTTGAGCAAAATAAAATCACAGCCAATTATTTAACGGAGGTTTCAAAGGCATGAAAAGAGTTCCAAAGCCTGTATTCTTTGTCGTAGCTTTGCTGATACTTGCCTTTTCGTTTACTGCGATTTTTGGTATTTCCTACTACACCGGCGATAACAAAACAACAGTATTAAAGGGCATCAGCGATATACGATGGGGAATTGACATCCGTGGCGGTGTTGAAGCAACATTCAAACCGGCAGGAGATGTTGACGCAACTGACGAGCAGCTTGAGTCTGCAAAGTCAATCATTGAATTAAGAATGGTATCTCAGGGTATCACAGATTATGAGCTTTATGCGGATACAAAAAGCGACAGAATCATTGTTCGTTTCCCATGGAAGGAAGATTCCGACCAGAACGCAATTGAGGCAATCGAAGAGATTTCTTCAACAGCACAGCTTACTTTCCGTCCCGGAGACGGTCATGAAACAACAGATGTTGATTCAAACGGCGAGTATGTTTACAAAACTCCTACGGGCGACACAGCTAAGACAATCCTTATGGACGGTTCTTATGTTGAAAGTGCAACAGCAGGTATGACAACAGATCAGTCAACCGGTAAGAATTCATATGTTGTACAGCTCAAGCTCAAGAGTGACGGTGACAAGAACGGTAAAGAGCTTTTCGGTAACATCACCAAAGAATATCTCAACCAGACAGTATCAATCTGGATGGACGATATTATGCTTTCGGCTCCGACCGTAAATGCAGAGATTACAGACGGCAACGCTGTTATTTCAGGTGACTTTACAGCTAAAGAGGCTCAGGACCTTGCATCAAAAATTAATGCAGGTGCTCTTCCGTTCCAGCTTGAAACATCAAACTACGGCACAATCAGCGCAACCCTCGGTGAGAACTCACTTGTTGCAATGGCATATGCGGGTGTTATCGCATTTATCATTATTGCAATCATTATGATTCTCTTCTACCGTTTGCCCGGTTTTGTTGCAGTTATCTCACTTCTCGGTCAGATGGGTCTTGCCATTGCGGCTGTATCAGGTTACTTCCCTGTATTCTCTTCATTCACAATGACGCTCCCCGGTATTGCAGGTCTTATCCTTTCAATCGGTATGGGCGTTGACTGTAATGTTATTACTGCCGAGCGTATCAAGGAAGAACTTAAAGCGGGCAGAACTCTTGACGGTGCTCTTGAAAGGGGTACAAAGAATTCACTTTCCGCTATCGTTGACGGTAATATGACCGTTATTATCGTATCAATTATCCTTATGCTTGTATTTGGTCCTGCAAATATTCTCTCAATCATCTTCGGTGAGTCAACAACAGGTACTATCTACTCATTCGGTTACACACTTCTTGTAGGCGTAATCGCTAACTTTATCATGGGTGTATTCTGTACAAGAATTATGCTCAGAAGTGTTGCAGGCTTTAAGTTCCTGCGTAAAAAATGGTTGTTTGGAGGTGCTAAGAATGACTGATAAAACTCAGACAAAGGCAGTTTCAAATGCCCCCCTTACAGATGGGGGAATTTGCCGAAAAAGTATAACAGAGGCCACAAGATTATTGACTTTGTAGGTCACAAAAAGATTTTCTTCGGAATTTCTCTTGCAATTATTATTATCGGTATCGTATGTAACTTTATTTTCGGTACACAGCTTGACATTCAGTTCTCTGGCGGTGCCACACTTAAATTCAGCTACAGCGGTGAAATCAATCAGTCTGAACTTACTGATTTTATTCAGGTTGAAACAACAGAGGACAGAATCACTACTACATATGCTCAGGATCTTATGGGTGACAGCGGCACAACGGTAACAGTTCAGTTCTCGGGTAACGATTCAATCAAAACCGATATTCAGAAGAACCTTGAATCAGACCTTCAGAAGAAGTATCCGGACAATAACTTCAAATGTCTTGAATCAAATTCGGTTGATGCTTCAATGGGTTTCAGCTTCCTTCTCAAGTGTCTTACTGCTGTTGCAATTGCAGCCGTGCTTATGGTTCTTTATGTAACAATCAGATTTAAGAAAATCGGCGGTTTTTCGGCAGGTGTTATGGCTCTCGTAGCCCTCTTCCACGATGTTGCAATGATTTACTTTATGTATGTAATCTTCCAGATGCCGATTGACGCAAGCTTCATCGCAGTTGTTCTTATGATTCTCGGTTATTCGCTTAACGATACAATTGTTATCTATGACCGTGTTCGTGAGGAAAAGAAGCTTGTCGGAAGCAAAACAGATGTTGGCAAGATATTCAACCTCAGCTGTACAAAGTGTATTAAGAGAACAATTATGACTTCTGTAACAACACTTTCGGCTATTCTTGTTGTTTATGTTGTTGCCTGTGCGTTCAATATCACATCTGTTCAGGGCTTTGCTCTTCCGATGATTATCGGTATCATATCAGGTTGTTATTCTTCAATCTGTATCGCAGGTCCGCTTTGGGTTATGTGGCAGCGTCATAAAAAGGCAAAAAGCTTGCCGCTAAAGCTGCATAAAACAGCTTTCGGATAAATTTATCCGATTCTGCAAATAATTATAAAGGGGTTGCATAAAGATGTTTTATGCAATCCCTTTTGTGTATTAAGACTTTTTAAGCGTTATTTGGAGTGATATATGAAAAAACTTGTTTCAATTTTTCTTTCTGCCGTGATAATTTGCGGCTTGTTATTAATTTCCGCTTGTGACAGAACTGAAGATGTCAGGAAGTCTGACGGTAAAATCAGCGTTGTAACAACGATTTTTCCTTACTATGATTTTGTAAGACAGCTTGCAGGCGATAAAGTTGATATTCGCCTGTTGCTTTCGCCCGGAAGCGATCCGCACAGTTATGAACCCAAACCGTCAGATATTACAGCAATTGAAAATTGCGATATTTTTATCTGCAACGGCGGTGAAAGCGACGAATGGGTTGACGGAGTTCTTTCGTCAATTGAAAACAAAGATGTAAAAGTGATGAAGATGATGGAGTATGTTCCTCTCAGACATGAACAATCTATGGATCATGACCATGAACACGACAGTCATGAAGATATGGATGATGATGACGAAGGTCACGATCACGAAGAAGGGGAGGAATATGACGAGCATGTCTGGACTTCAATCAGAAATGCGGAGCGTATGTCTGCCTCAATCGCAGATGAGTTGATGTCAGTTGACAGTAAAAATTCTAAATATTACAATGACAGAAAAACAAATTACATTTCACAGCTTGACAGCCTTGACAAGAAATTTACCGAAGTTGCAAATAACAAAAAGCGTGATACGCTTGTTTTCGGCGACAGATTTCCGTTTCTGTATTTTGTAAGCGACTACAACCTTGGATATGAATGTGCATTCCCGGGTTGCAGTCACGAAACCGAGCCGAGTACAGCCGTTGTTTCTCATCTGATTGATTTTACAAGAGAACACAATATACCCGTTGTATTCTATCTTGAGCTTTCAAGCGGCAAAATTGCTCGGATTATCTCTGAAGATTCTTCTGCAAAGACGATGCAGTTTTCTTCATGTCACAATGTCACAAAGGATGATTTTGAAAACGGCGCAACTTATATTTCTGTTATGGAACAAAATCTTGAAGCACTAAAGGAGGCGTTATACTGATGTCGCTTATTAAAATTGAAAATGCCTCGCTCGGTTATGAAGGCAAAACCGTTGTCAATGATATTTCGGTTGATATAAAAAGAAAAGGATTATATCTGCATAGTTGGTGAAAACGGTTCGGGCAAAAAAACTACTCTCATGAAAGCACTTCTCGGGCTTTTAAAGCCATTGAGCGGTTCGATTACCTATAGTGACGGACTAAAACAGAATGAAATCGGCTACCTTCCGCAGTCAAGCGATATTCAGCGTGACTTTCCTGCGTCGGTGCAAGAGGTGGTGCTTTCGGGCTGTCTTAAAAAAAACACACCTTTTTCTATTCAAAGGAGCAGAAAAAAACTGCCGCCGAGAATATGAAGCTCACGGGCATTTATGATTTACGCAAAAATGTTTCAGAGAGCTTTCGGGCGGTCAGCGGCAGCGTGTCATGCTCGCCCGTGCATTGTGTGCAACTCACAAACTGATTATTCTTGATGAGCCTGTAACGGGACTTGATCCGATGGCAATGGCTGATATGTACGCTCTCATCAAAAAGTTGAATGAAAGCGGAATCACGATTATTATGGTTTCTCACGATGTGAATTCAGCCGTGAGCAATGCCTCAAAAATTCTGCACCTTGCAAAGAATTGGTATTTCTACGGTACGGCACATCAGTATCTGCATTCGGATGCCGGCAAACGCTTTATTCTCAGCGATTGCCCGTGCGATGAATGTCAGCACAGAGTTCACGGAGGTGCTAAAAATGTTTGATATGATTTTTGAAATGTTTTCATACAATTTTATAGTCAGAGCATTCATTGTCGGCACGCTTGTTTCCTTGTGTGCGGCACTGCTTGGTGTTACGCTCGTTCTCAAACGGTATTCAATGATCGGTGACGGATTATCTCATGTGGGTTTCGGTGCGCTTGCAGTTGCGGCGGCACTAAATCTTGCACCGCTTGAAGTTGCTGTTCCTGTAATCATTATTGCGGCATTCCTGCTGTTAAGACTTTCCGAGAACAGTAAAATCAACGGTGATGCGGCAATCGCAATAATTTCAAGTACGGCACTTGCAATAGGTGTTGTATTTGTCAGTGTATCGGGCGTAAATACCGACCTCAACTCATACCTTTTCGGCAGTATTCTTGCCACTACAACAGCCGACGCAATTATGTGCGGAATCCTTGCACTTGTCGTAATCGTAATATTCATCTTGTTCTACAACAAGATTTTTGCCGTAACCTTTGACGAAACATTTTCAAGGGCAACCGGTCTTAAAACAGGCGTTTATAACACGGTAATTGCACTCCTTACGGCTCTCACAATTGTAATCGGTATGAGAATTATGGGTACTCTGCTAATTTCCGCACTTATAATTTTTCCTGCGCTTTCTTCCATGAGAGTTTGCAAAAAATTCAAGTCGGTAATTCTCTGTTCTGGTGTGCTTTCACTTTGTTGTTTCTTTGTCGGTATGTGCGTGTCATATTCATGCGACACCCCGACAGGTGCAAGCGTTGTAATAGTCAATGCCGCCGTTTTCCTCATATTCCGACTGGTCGAATTTATCAATTCCAAAATTAAAAAGAATAATTCTGTGTAAGAATTACAAAAGAGACAGAATATTTTTTGTAGCTTGGGTTGATGATTCTTTTGTCCTTCTTCATCAGTTTATGAAGAAATCACAAAAAACACCTTTACGAGAGATTGAAAAAGCAAAGCGTGAGTTTGCAGATTTGACAGAAAGGGGACTTTCTAATGAGTAATAATGCTATTGGAAAAAGTTGGTCTGATGTAAGAAATCAGCTTTTTACACCGGATGAGATTGCTGAAAGTGACCTACGAGTGGCTTTGATTGGAGAGCTTATTAAAGCACGTCAGGAAAAGGGAATAAGTCAAAAAAAAAACTGGAAGAACTTAGCGGTGTGAAACAACCGGTGATTGCAAGAATGGAAAAAGGTGTTACAAGTCCACAACTTGACACTATTTTAAAAGTTCTTGCTCCTCTTGGAAAAACACTTGCAATTGTACCGTTGCAGACTGCTGAGAATAAAAGTTAATTACAAAATATTTTCAACTAACGGAAACTCGCTTTCTTTAATGGAGGCGAGTTCTTTTTTTTGCCTGAACGCTTTCGGCAAAGTACATATCACGGTTCTGTTTTTGTGCAAATGCGGTCATTCTCGAAATGCTTAATCCGATATTGTCAACATAATCGTGAATGAGCATGGTGTCAATCAATTTGGCATTGTCATACCATTCTTTCTCTGTTTCTTCACAAATTTTGAGTGCGTCTTCAAATTCAAGTCTGCTCATCAGTCTGTCGGCACATTCAATTTTTGCAATGAATGAATCCGTTTTACCCGAAATAAATCCTGTTTCAACAGATGCAAAGCATAGTGCCGCCAGAACAAGTGAAAGTGCAATGTAAATTCTTTTCATATTGTTATTCCTTCTTTATAATGTTGTAGTTTCCGAGTGCGTCAAGAGTCATCAGAAAAACATTGCTCTGCTTAATATTTTTCTTTTGCAGAATATTTTTAACATAACCCTTTTTTTTTCACATAAATTAAGCGAATTTTCAAGAATTTTTCCGTTGCTGACAACTACGGTTTCAATTTTATTGTCCTTAATTTTTAACCCAAAATCCTCGGCAGAAGGCTTTCTCTTCTCAGGCTTTTCAAGAACGCTCACCTCACCGTTTGTTTCAACAATGCAGTATTGAACATCCTCAATTGAAAAAAATACCCTGTTGTCTTAATCTGACACTCAAATCTTCTGTAGTAAGCCGCAGCTTTTTTTCATAGCCGATTGCAGAATCCTTCCGTCTTTAATTACTATAACGGGTTTTCCGCACACAAGACTTCTGAAACCGCTCCACTTCATCATAATAATGCTTGCGGTAATTTCAAGTGCAACGAGAATTGCAACGGAATAACTCCGCTCAACAGCGGTTGAGATGTGTTCTGCATAGGAATTGATGCGATATCCGACACTATCATTGTGATTACAAGCTCGCTCGGCTGCATATCGCTCATTTGTCGCTTTCCCATTAACCTGACTGCCAGAATGACAAAGGCATAGAGCAAAATTGTTCTGATTATTGAAATTAACATAACATCACCGTTACTAATATTTGCATAATTTGAGCCGATATACCGCAAAATAAAAAGCAGATATATTAAGACGGTGATTAAATGTATAATTCATTAAAAGAAAATATTTCAACTTTGAAGAAAATGTTCAAAAAATTCGGCAGACTTTACGGTTCGTGAAATGAATCTAAAGGGACAATGCAGTATAAAATCCGCAATAATCACAATTGAGGGAATGTGCGGAAAGGACACGCTTGCATTGTCGGTAATCAATCCTCTGCTCGATTATTATTTTGACTGCCAATCCCCCGATAAGGTTTTTGACCTTATCAAAAATACCGTGCTGACATCAAGTGAAATTGTCGAGTTCACGACAATTGACGAGGCAATCAGCTTTTCAACATCAGGTTTTGCCCTACTTGTTGTTGACGGTTGCAGTCGTATGCTTGCAATCGGAGCACAGAGCTTTTCATTCAGAAGTGTTTCGGAACCCGAAAGTGAGGTAGTGCAGAGAGGCTGCAGAGAAGGTTTTACAGAACCGCTGAGAATCAATATGACTTTAATAAGACGAAGAATCAAAAGTCCCGACCTTGTTTTTGAAACCATAACAAGCGGATACAGTTCAAACACGCAGATGATGATTTGTTATCTTCAAAACAGCGTGTCAAAGCAAATTCTTAAAGCAATCAGAGAACGGCTTGAAAACTGCAACCTTAAAATGATTCTTGCGTCGGGATATTTAAGTAGTTATCTTGAAGACAACAATTCAAAATCACTTTTTTCGGGTGTCGGGATTTCCGAAAGACCGGATACGGTCTGCGGAAAGCTGTCGGAGGGCAGAGTGGCAATTCTGATTGACGGAACACCGTCGGTGATAATCATTCCGCACCTTTTTGCAGAAGAATTTCAAAGCGTTGATGATTATTCAAACCGCCCGTATTATGCGGCATTCATACGGATTTTAAAGTATATTTCGTTCCTTATAGCCGTATTTTTGCCGGGAATATACACGGCTTTTGCACAATTTCATCCCGAATATTTTCCGACCGGATTGCTCGTGAAAACATCCGATTCTTTGTCACAAACACCCTTACCCGTAACACTTGAAGTTATTCTCATAACCTTTATCTATGAAGTCATGAGAGAGGCCGGACTGCGTATTCCAAAGCCGCTCGGACACGCTGTCAGCATTGTCGGAGCGCTTGTAATCGGTGAAAGTGCCGTCAGTGCAGGCATAATCAGCTCGTCAACTCTTATGGTTGTTGCAACTGCGGCAATTTGCAGTTATGTCACATTCGCACTCTATCCGCCTATTATGGTGTTGAGATTTTTCTGCGTTATCGCAGGCGGAATGTTCGGCTTGTGGGGAATAGTTCTGCTCACCTGCGGAGTGCTTGTCAATATGTGTTCCAAAACATCAGTCGGCGTGCCGTATATGTCATCGCTTGCACCGTTCTCGTGGCGGAGTATGCGTGATGTCTTTGTCAGAGCAGATTGGAAAAAGGCTTTCAAAGCACACAATCAAGGTTCAGAAATTCCCCGAAACGGAGGAGATGTAATGCAATCGAATGTAACTTTTCCGTCAAAAAGACTTATGCTTTCGCTGTTTGTATGTTCTGTGCTTCCGATATTGTTAATGGGGCGGAGCTTTTTGCAGAGCGACAATATTTTTTCAAGTCTTGCGTCAATCGGATTCGGAATATTTTTCACGCTGTTGTGCTTTTGTTCCTTTTTATTCGATAAAGCACAGAACAAGACTTGATTTCTCAGCCTTTGCAAAAACACATCGCAAACGGGCTTTTTTCTTTTGTTTCTTCATATTATTGTATGTATTTTACCGTGATAACCGTTTCTTTTCTGATAAGATTCTGCGATATGTTTGTTTCGGGAGTTAATCCCGATGTCGACACAAAGGTGATTGCCTTTTGATACTTTGCATTTGTGTTTACGGGGCGTCAAAGGGGATAAATCCGCTTTCAAGAGTCAGCATTTTTGTGCTTGCGTTTCTCATAATTGCTTTTGCCGTGATATTTTTCGGAAATATAAAATCTTTTGAATATGCACCGAACAGTACGTTTGTTACACCCGATTTTTCAAATATTCGTAGCAATGTTGCAGACTGTTTAATTTTTGCGTTTCTGCCTGTTATT
>VOFD01000298.1_pt1 | contig 26001 bp, 34 predicted proteins | sample 5384101 | NCBI WGS metagenome assembly VOFD01 (sample SAMN12384723, study PRJNA508395) | human gut metagenome | isolation source: healthy gut C | host: Homo sapiens
GTGGATTATTTTGACGTGGACCCGGACCTGGCCTCCGTGCCGGAAAAGAGGATGGAGGATTCAAGGCCCTGGTGCGTTGCCGGACAGGTGGGGACTGCTGCCGATGATCGACATTTTTCTCTCGGGCAGGGGTACTTTTACCTGACCTCCAACAGCCCGGGGGACCCCCCCATCTGCCGGATGGCCTGTTTGAAGAAATGACTTCGGCCGCGTCTGGGCAACAATGGGTACATGGAACCCCACAGGTATGACTGGTATGAGACGGTCAAACTCAACTACGGCTTTATAACTTCCTGGCCGGACTGCCGGCCCTCCGCCTGCCGGACTGGACGAGCCCCAAGCGGCGTGCCAAGACCTGGCATCATGGACGACATCCTTTCCTTCTGGCAGGGCCTGGGCATCGGCGGTTTCAGATGCGACATGGCCCGCGATTCCCATGGCCTTCCGCTGGTGTACGCGTCGGCCGCGGTCCCGTGCTGGTGTGACGGGCAGGAAGTAGGAGAGCGGGCGGAGAGTCCTGGCGGCTACGGCGGCCATGACGGCCGCACCAGCATTTTTGACTACACCTGCCTGCCCCAGCTCCAGCCCTGGGTGGCCCTCCGGCCACTGGGTGTACGCCATGCTCCGGCATGATGCCCGTGCCAGGGCCACCGTGCTGGTGGTGGGGAACCTTTCCCCGGAGATCAACTTCTACAACCTCCGCATTTCCATTCCCCAGCACGCCTTCGGCTGGTGCGGCATCCAGACGGACCGCGTGCGTGTCAGGAACCTGATGGACGGAGAGGGGAAGACCGGGTTTTGACCGGAAGGAACTGATGGAACGCGGGCTTCCCCATCCCCTGAAACCGGGGCATGTGGGCGTGCTGGAACTCTCTGCCGTTTAAAGGGGCATTCTCCGGAGGGGTGTACGCCCTTTCCGATATTTTTTGCTCTGCTGGGCGTTTTTATAATGACGGGCGGTTTTTAATTCGGTATAGTCCCGGAAATTCCTATGACTAGACGTTTCCCTCACTCCATGTCTGCCATTCAGCAAATTGCCCTGGCGCTTGCCGTTGCCGGTATTGGAGCCGGCCAGGGGTTGGCCCAGGAAGGAGCAGGGGCCGCCCGCCGGACTGCGGCCCGGATGGAAGAGCAGGCCCAGGCTTCCATGCTGCTGCTGGGGCAGGCGCGTCAGCTGTATTCCGAGGGCAAGTACCAGGAAGCCCTGGACAATTACCGCAGGAGCCTGACCGCGCCGCCCAAGTCCCCAACATGGAGAAGCGGCGCCGTTTTCTGGAAACCAGCATTGCGGACGCCAGCGTGGCCGTGGCGCAGGAATACATCAAGGTGGGGCGTTACGACGAGGCCGTCAAGCTGCTGGAAGATGCCTTGAAAGCCACGCCGGGCCATGCCCTGGCCAAGCGCACGCTGGAAATAGCCCGGGACCCGGTTCGCACGAATCCGGCCCTATCCCCGGAACACGTCAAGAACGTGGAGGAAGTCAACCGCCTGCTTCGCCTGGCTTACGGCTATTATGAACTGGGCCAGTATGATGCGGCCCTGAAGGAATTTACCTCCGTCCTCCAGACGGACCCTTACAACACGGCGGCGCGGCGCGGCATGGAGCTGGTCAACCGCGCCAGGACCGCCTACTTTGACGCTGCCAGGGATGAAACCCGGAGCAGCGCCCTGGCGGACGTCTCCAAGCTGTGGGAGATGCCCGTTCCCCTGACGGAAACGCCGGAGGAACCCGCTTCCTTCTCCCAGCCGCTGGACAATCCGGTGGTGAATGTGGACCAGAAGCTGGGCATGATCCGTCTGCCCCGCGTGCAGCTGGACGGCGCAACGGTGCAGGAAGCCGTGGACTATCTGCGCAGCCTGGCCAGGACGCATGATACAACGGCCATGACGACGGCGGAGCGCGGCGTGAACATTTCCGTGGACCCCGGTCCTGCGGACAGCGTTTCCGCCAAGGAGACCGCCGGCAAGAGAATTACGCTTAATCTTCAAAACGTGCCGCTCCGCGACGCCCTGGAATACGTGGCGCGCGCTTCCGGCCTCATTCTGCGCACGAACGCCTTTGGCGCGGAGCTGGTATCCAGTTCTGACGGCACCTCCTACATGGTGACCAAGGCCATTGCCCTTCCTCCGGGCTTCTTCTCCGGCCTGTCGGAATCCTCCGATTCGGAAAATGCCGATCCCTTCGGTTCCGGGGATGCCGGTTCTTCCGGCATGACCCTGAAGAAGTCAATCAGACGGACCTGGAAGAATTGGGCTTCAACTGGATCGTGAACCTGAACCTGGACCCCTCAAGTGGTTCATGGGCGGTGCAGGCACCAACAAGAATGACTACAACAACACCGTGCTGGACAGCGCCGCCAGCGTGGTCGGAGCCGCCGTCCCGGCAGGGGTGGTGGGTGGACTGAGGTCCGGCAACCAGGTTTTTACGGAAGACAGCATTGACGGCATGATTGAGCGCGGTTCCTCCGCCAGAAGCACCGGCGTGGCCTACGTTCCCGGCGGTGCGCCCAGCATCGTCACCATGCGCGGCATGTGGAGCCAGGCGGACATCACGATGATCATGCGCGGCCTGAGCCAGAAGAAAGGCACGGACATCATGCAGCATCCTTCCGTGATTGTGCGCCCAGGGGAAAAAGCCACCTTCTTCAGCGGCAAGGAACTGATTTACCCCACGGAATACGATCCGCCCGAAGTTCCCAACAGCACGGGCAACAACAATAACGGAGACGACTGACTATGGGGCGACTGCCGGTCATGCCCATCACGCCCGCCCACCCTCCGCCTATGACAACTCGGCACGGACGATGGCGGAGACCGCCTGCCGGTCATGCCCATCACGCCCGCCCCGTGGCCCCTCCGCCTATGAAACCCGGCAAGCTCGGCACGGTATTTCAACGTGGAGGTAACAGGCATCGGCGATGAAAAAAACCTCCATCGTATGGATAAAAATGACCGTAGGGTGCGGCCATCATCATCATGGTGAAGGCGGAAGTTGGACCCGGGCGGGCTTTCACGCCGGGCACTGTTCCGGATGAGGAAGCTCCGGCAGGGCTCGCGCCTCTTCCCGCCCTCAGCAATGCCCGTGGCCTTTAACCGGATTAAGACTATTGAAGAACAGTGATTCCGAAGGGGGCGGACAATATCATCGTCATGGTGAAAGCTTCCGGACAAGGTCATCCGTGTGGAAAAACGCCGGCGGACCTACAATGACGACCACGGGGACGCCAAGCAGGCCGTGCTGAAAAACAAGCGTTTCCTCATTGGCCTCTGCATCCTGGTCCTGCTGGTTGTGGGCGCCTTGGCGGGAACGTACATGTACCGCCTGACTTCCTTCAATACGGAGGAATTCGCCGGGCGGTCGCAATCGGACCTCTCCGCCGCCTGGGGCGGAAGGTGGAAGCTCCGGCATGGCGATGGACGGCCTTTCCATGAAGGCCGCCCGCATCAAGGTCACTTTCCCGCAGGATTCCTGCCTGTCTTTTGTAATGATGGAAGGCGTTTCCGGAGAAATCTCCGCCACGTCCCTGTTCATGGGAAAAATCAAGGGGAAAGCCTGAACATGGCCAAGGTCACGATTGGCCTGCGCCCCGGATTCTCAAATTTGCCGTGCCGCAGACGAAACGGGAACTCCCGTTCGTCTTCCGGCGGTACACCTCTCCCGCGCCTGGAGGTAGGTTACGCCCACAAGACGGAGGAATTTACCCTGGAGCGGAATGACGGCCCCTTCTACATGAGGGCGGAAGCCTACATCCGCACGTCCGGAAACGGTACGGAACCGGAATACGTGCTGGACCTGTCACAGCAAAAGCTGAAAATCAAGGGCTGGCCTCTGATGGGCGTCGACTCCGGCTCCATCATTTTAAACGGAAACGGCGTCAAGCAGCTCACCTTCTCCGGTTTTCATTTCCTCCTGGGTACGGATTTCCGCCACCAGGCCTGGACCCTGACGGGCAGGGAATTTTGACCTCCTCTCCCTGGTGGGGATGACTTCGCTTCCTTCCTCAAGGTACAGATGGGGGAACAGGAAGTGGATGAAAAGCATGAATTGAAGCTGGACTTTGCGCTGCCCGTGATGGACGAACAGAAAAGGCCCTCCGTAAAAGGGTACAGCGGTTCCGTCATCAAGGCGACCATGCTCAGGCTGCCCGTTCTGCGCCTGCTGGCGGCCATGACCGCCCGGAACACGGAAATAAGGCTGCCTTACTCTTCCCCAGTCTTTACGTCCGGCTCCTTTCTGCTGGAAAGCGACGGAACGAACCGTTCCGCCTCCCTGAAAGAGATTTCCCTGTTTGAGCAGGGCTTCCTGGGAGTGACCGGGGTTCTGTACAGCAACGGTTCCGCCGTAACGGGAGAGCTGGTCTTTAAAATCCCCTCCTACATGGTGGATAGCCGACGCCTGCCGTCCGGCGTTACGCAGGAGGGGCATGAAATCATTCTCTCCGTGAAAATTTCCGGTACGCCGGCATCCCCGCAGGACAACTCCGCCGGCATGCTCCAGGAAGTGGAGCCGCGCACGGACCGTCCGGGAATGGGGACTGCCCCCTCCCGCGGAACGGCTCTTCCCGCTCCGTCAAGTACCCCGCCCGCCCGCATTACGGTGGACGGATTCATGTGATATTGCCGAGGATTCATGTTGCTGCTCAACCCCATTGTCCGAAAAACGTCCGAAAAGCGTTCCCGCTGGTGGACCAAGCTGGCCGGCTTCGGCCTGTGGTCCTTGCTCCAGCCCATCTGCATGAGCCTGAATATCCGCTCCATCAAGGAGGAGCACGACGACGTCTACACGGCGCCCTTCCTGGTGGCCCTCTGGCACAACCGCACGACGGTGCCCGGCTACGCCTGGTCCCTGGCCCAGAAGCCGCTCAAGATGTGCGTGCTCACCAGCGCCAGCAAGGACGGCGCCCTGGTGGAGGCCGTATGCAAACACTTCGGCCTGGATTCCGTCCGCGGTTCCTCAGGACGGCGGGGGAGCCCTGGCCTACATGGAAATGATGAGGAAGGTGCAGGAGGGGGACGTCTGCTTCTGCCTCACCCCGGACGGTCCGCAGGGCCCCATTTACCAGGTGCACCACGGCATCATCAAGATGGCCTCCCAGTCCGGGCTTCCCATCGTTCCCGTGTGCATCGAATATGAAAGCTGCTGGAGGCTGAACAAGGCCTGGGACCGCTACGCCATTCCCAAGCCGTGTTCCAACGTGAACATTCTATGGAAAAAGCGCCTGTTCATTCCTCCGGACGCAACGGATGAGCAGGTAGCGGACTACGCCCGCCTTCTGGCCGGGCTGCTGAGCGAGGGGCTTCCGGACTTCCCGCCACTTCATCAATCATTATTATGCAAATCATCGACGGAAAACAGGTAGCCTCCCAGGTGCTGGAAGAGGTTGGAAAGGACATTGCCCGGCTCAGGGAACAGGGAATAACGCCCGGCTTGGCCGTGGTTCTGGTGGGGGAGGACCCCGCCTCCCAGGTGTATGTGAATTCCAAGGTGAAAAAAATGCGCGGAGCTGGGAATGAACTCCCGTAAAATCGTTCTCTCCGCGGACGCCTCCCAGGAAGAACTGCTCCAGGTCGTCCGTGACTTGAATGCGGACCCCTCCATCCACGGCATTCTGGTGCAGAGCCCGCCTCCCCCCCATATCGACGAGGCGGCCGTGGTCCTGGAAATAGACCCCGCCAAGGATGTGGACGGCTTCCACCCGGAGAACGTCGCCAAGCTGGTGCTGGAGGATGAAACCGGTTTTGTGCCCTGCACCCCGCTGGGTCGCATGAGGCTGTTGCAGGCGGCCGGCATTGAAACGGCGGGCGCGAATGCCGTGGTCATCGGCCGCAGCATGATCGTGGGCAAGCCGATGGCCCATCTTCTGATGTCCAAGCAGGCGAACGCCACCGTTACGGTGGCCCACTCCCGCACGAAGAACCTGCCGGAGCTTTGCCGTTCCGCAGACATCATCGTGGCGGCGATAGGCAGGCCCGCATTCGTGACGGCTGATTTTGTGAAGGACGGCGCCGTGGTAGTGGACGTGGGCATCAACCGCGTGGAAGATGCCTCCGCCAAGCGCGGCTACCGGATTGTTGGAGACGTGGCCTATGATGAAGTGGCGCCCAAGTGCCGGGCCATTACCCCCGTGCCCGGCGGCGTGGGGCCGATGACCATCGCCATGCTGATGGCTAACACGGTCAAGGCCTGCCGCCAGCAGACGGGAGCCTGACGGAGCGCCGTGACGTCCGTTTTTCTTGTCAAATGAAGGAAAGTAGGGCAGTATTCACTTACCATTATGTCAAGTAAATTACTCGAAGGCAAAGTTGGTGTCGTAATCGGCGTGGCGAACAAGCGCAGCATCGCGTTCGCAATTGCCAAGGCATGGCATGAAGCGGGCGCAAAGCTCATCTTCAATTATCAGGGCGAACGCCTCAAGGACGGCGTGCTTAAGCTGGTCCATGAAAACTTCGGCGAAGACGTCCCCGTTTACGATCTGGATGTCAGCAATGATGAATCCATCAATGCATTCTTTGAAAAAGTCCGGGAACACACGGACAAGGTGGATTGCATGCTGCATTCCGTGGCTTTTGCCCCGAAGGAAGCCCTTGGCGGCAGTTTCCTGGATACGGGACGCGAGGCGTTCAAGATTTCCCTGGATATCTCCGCCTACTCCCTGGTGGCCCTTTCCCGCGCCGTGGAGCCCATGATGTCCGACAACGGCAGCATTCTGGCGATGTCCTACCTGGGTTCCGAAAAGGTGGTGCCGAACTACAACCTGATGGGCGTTTCCAAGGCCGCCCTGGAAGCCTGCACCCGTTATCTGGCGTATGATCTGGGCCGCGCCCGCGGCATCCGCGTCAACTGCATCAGCGCGGGCCCCATGCAGACGCTTGCGGCACGCGGCGTTTCCGGCTTTAACACCATGTTCAAGGTGTATGAGGAACATGCCCCCCTGGGCCGTTCCTGCACGGGCGAGGAACTGGGCGCTACCGGCGTCTTCCTGGCCAGCGACGGCGCAGCCGCGATCACCGGACAGGTGATTTACGTGGACGGCGGCTATCAGATCATGGGCATGTAGCATTCCCTCCGGAAAAATTTCCCCTTTGTTTCAGGCCGTACCGCTTGCCGGTACGGTCTTTTTGCGCTGTTTCCGCGGGTATGACAGGGATGCGCCATCTCTCCTGTCAAAAATTCTTGTGTTCCGGTGTCTCATTTTTATAAATAAGAAAATGACAGCCTCCCCTCGTTATCTGTTTAACGGAGAAACGTGCGGCAGCTTGGATGAATTGTTCCTCCGCTACGGGAACTCTTCTCATAAAGCCCATATCTCCCTTGTTGGCGGGGACGGAATGCACATGCAGTCCGTTCCGGTGGGTAACGGCCTTTATTATTGCGAGGTGGGGGATGACGCCCATGGCTACGTCTGCCCCCATGAAATGCCGGTTGAGGAATTGGAGGAACAATTCCGCCGTTTTGATTCAGGGGAGGATTTCTCCTTTGTGAAGGAAGATTGGAGCTTTTACGAACCTTCCGCCTCTCCGCTTCCGGCGATGGTCAAATGGATTGGCGTCGCGGCCCTGATGGATGCCGCCATTGTACTGGCCTTCACCGGGCTTCCGGAGGGCCACACCGTCCATCTTTCCTGCATGCTGGATACGTTTACCCGTTTTCTGCTCAGTTAAGGCGCGCAGGGGCGGCCTGTTGAAGGAAGTCTTTTGCGGCTCCGCTTCAGGGGGCGAGTACCTTCAGCGTGCCGTGGCGCGTGATGCGGACCGGGGCGTTGCCCATATAATCGCCGTCCAGTTCACAGGCGGCCTGTCCGGCGGAGATGACGGTTCCCCCCGTCATCCGGATATATTCAAAGGAGCCGTTCCGCCGGGAATGGAAGCCTCCGTGGACGGCGGCCATCAGGCATTCCCCGATGATGGAGGGAATGGAGTGTTTGAAAACCACGGCGTCCAGAAGACCGTCGTCATTATCCGCTTCCGCAAAGAAATTCAGCGGTCCTCCGTACCTGCGCCCGTTGCCGAAGAGGATGGAACGGCCTGCCACCACCCGCCCGTCATCCGTGGACAGGGTCAGCCGGGGCTGCCGCTCCGTGCAAACCCGGGCGCCGGCAATGACGTAGGCGAAGGCCTTCCATTTCTTTTTCATTTCCCACGTGGTCAGTTCCACGGCACGGGCGTCCGCGCCTATGCCCGCCATCTGGAGAAAGGGCTGCCCGTTGAAGGCGAACAGGTCCACGTCCCTGGGACGTCCCGCATTCAGAACATGCAGGGCGTGGTCAAAATCCTGCCGGATACCTATTTCACGGGAGAAGACGTTCATGGTTCCCGCGGGGAAGGGGGCCAGCACCGTTTCCGTATTGCAGAGGGCCCTGGCCGCCACGCCCAGCGTGCCGTCCCCGCCCGCCACGGCCACGACGGGGAGTTCCGGAATCCGCCCGGGCGGCCAGGTGGCGCAGCATGTCTTCCCTGCTTTCCGGCTCAATGACGTCAAAAAAGACCCCGGTGGCCGTCCAGCCAGCGGCGGAAGCGGTCGGCCCTGGCGCTGCGCGCCGTATTATTGAAAAACAGGGGAATCCTCATGGAGCGGTCACGGAGAAATTCAAAATCTGCACCGGGGCTTCCGTATGGGCCACGGGTTCATGGCGCACTGTTCCGTCGGGCAGCATGAATTCCAGAATGCCGCGGGAGACGTTGTCCGGCAGGCGCACTTCCAGAAACTTCCTCATGTCGTCGGATGGGCCGGGGGTGGTGCCTTCCGCCAGGACTTTCCCTTCTTCCGACTTGAGAACGACGCGCAGGGGCAGCCTTCTGCCGCTGCCTTCCTTCCCATCCCTGATATCCAGCATCAGCCTCTTTGCCCGGCAGGTACTCCGGCTGTGCCGCCACCCAGTCCGACGCCAGTTTCATATAACGGTCCGTGATCCTGACGGCGGGGACGGTCCGGCTTTCCGGAGGGAAGGTCAGCGCGCGCCGTTTTTCGTCGTAGCGGGCTTCCCATATCAGCGGGAAGAACTCTCCGGCGCCCTCCTTCTTCCAGGAGGTGGCGTAAATGGCGTTCTCCGGCTTGCGGGGGTCCAGCATGCTGATGGCGGACATCACCCACGGGGTGTTGAAATCCTTCTCGTTGTACTCCAGCATTTTCCATTCCCCGTCACACCAGGCTTCCACCCAGTTGTGGTTGCCGCGCACATGGTTCCAGGTAAGGACGCCGGCCATGCGGGCCGGAATGCCCACGGAGCGGAGCGCGCAGACGAGCAGGATGCTCTGGCCCGTGCAGGAAACCTTGCCGGATTGCAGGGATTCCTTCACCCCCTGGTGAGGAACCCTTCTTTCCGTGGAATAGCGCACATTCAGGGTTTTCTGGATGCAGGAGGCAATCGTGAGGGCGGCTTCCCGGCCCGTCTTGCATGCGGAAACCAGCGGCGCAAAGAGGTTGTGGAACTGTTCCCGCCATTCGTCGCGCGGCTCGTTGACCACGGCATAGGGGAGCACGTTGTTTTCATAAAGCTCCCACGGAACCTTGCCGGCCCAGGGGAACTGGCTGCGGGCGTCCAGCGCCAGGCGGACTTCCCGGTCCAGCCGTTCTTCCGTAATCGTTTCCCTGTCCTGCGCGGGCATGTAGGCGCGCAGGAATTCCACTCCGTCCGGAATGGCGTCATGGGCGGCGCAGAGAGCGGCGGTCAGGCCCAGGAGAAGGGCGGAAGGCAGCGGATTCATGAACACCGGAATTCATACCTGAATTCCGGGAGGGAGACAAGCTTCCTCTTGCGCAAGTAGGGCATGGAAATGGGCGAACAGGTGCGTGTCTTCCGGCGGCGTGGGGGCAAACGGGGCGTCATTGTCCAGGATATCCTCGCAAATGCGCATGAAATCGCGGGAGGTTTTCGCCCTTTTCATGTAATGGTCAAAGGAATCCGGAAGCCCGCGCGCGGTGTAAACCAGGTATTTTTTCATGCGGTGGATGTGTTTTTTCCTCCACGTAACGCTCCTGCATTTCCAGCGTGCGCTCATGGAGGCGGCGGATGTAATGCAGCACGTCCCGGAAGGTGGGGGAAGCAGGGGCGCTACCCTGGAAACGGGCGTGAAGCTGGGAAAATATCCATGGATTGCGCAGGGCCGCGCGCCCGATCATCAGGCCTGCGGGCCGGGCCAGCCGCACCCACGCGTCCGCCGTGGCCGCATCCACAATGTTGCCGTTGGCGACCACCGGACAGTCCAGCGCTTCCACGGCCCATTTTACCCATTCCGGATGCACCGGGGAGCGGTAGCCTTCCCGTACGGTGCGGGCGTGGATGCACACCCTGTCCGGGGTGTGGGCGGCAATCACGGGGAGAATGCGTTCAAACTCGTCCGGATTCTCGTATCCCAGGCGGCATTTGACGGTGAAGGCCCCGGCGGGAAGAACGTCCCGGAGCGCGCCCAGGGCCGCGTCCATGGCCTTCAGGGAGCGCAGCATGCCCCCTCCGGCGTTTCTCCTGCACACCATCGGGGCGGGGCAGCCCATGTTCAGGTCCACCCCCGCGCAGTCGTGCTCCATCAGGGCCAGCGCGTCTCTCGCCAGGTACTCCGGCTCATGGCCCACGAGCTGGCCGTAAATGGGGCGCCCCGTGGGATTTTCATCAATGGAGCGCAGGATGTATGGCGACATCTTTTTATGATGGGCCACCGTTCTGAAATACTCCGTGATGAAATAATCCGGCAGTGAATTCAAGTCCTTCAACGTCTTGAGGAAAGCCAGATCCGTCACATCTTTCATGGGGGCCAGGGCCAGGAGCATGCGCCTGTGCATACCGTGAAAAGCCCCGGTTGGCAAGCTGTGATTGTCTTGACGAAAGAAGGAAAGTGTGGAAGCTGTGAGCATGAATCAGGACTCAACCCGCAAAGCCAGAGTGAATGTGAGACGAGCCGAGGTGATGGAACAGGTGGAGAAGGAAATCCAGCAGCATTACCAGAGTGAATTGATTTCCCATATCCGGTCTGCGGGCAACGTGTACAACCTGGGCCACACGGAATTTTTTTTTTCCTGGCGAGGGAGTTTGGATTCTGCAACGGCGTGCGCCGCGCCATAGACATAGCGTATGCGGCCCGCAGGGTGTTCCCGGACCGGCGGATTTTCCTGATCGGGGACATCATCCACAATCCGGAGGTAAACCGGCAGCTGGAGGAAATGGGCATTCAGAAGCTTCCCTGGAAGCAGCTTTTGATTCCTCCTATGACCGGATTGCCGCGGACGACGTGGTGATTATTCCCGCGTTCGGCGTGCCCACTCCCTTCATGGATGCGCTGGAGGAAAAGGGCGTGCAGATTGTGGACACGACCTGCGGGGACGTGATGAAGGTCTGGAAAAGGGTGAAGAATTACGCCGCCATGGGGATTACCTCCATCATTCACGGCAAGGCCACCCATGAGGAAACCAGCGCCACGGCCTCCCGGGCCCTGGGGGAACGGGGAAAGGGGAAATACCTGGTGGTTTACGATCTGGAGGACGCCCGCATCCTGTGCGACTACATGCTGGGCCGCGGAGACCGCGAGGCGTTCCTGAAACGGTTTGAAGGCTGTTATTCCCCGGGATTCGATCCGGACCGGGATCTGGAGGAAGTGGGCATCGCCAACCAGACCACCATGCTGAAGACGGAGACGCAGACGCTCCAGAGGATGGTGAAGGACGCCGTCGTCCAAAGGGACGGGGACGATGATAATTTTTATGTGTTCGACACCATTTGCGGCGCTACCCAGGACCGCCAGGACGCCCTGTACGAGCTGTTGAAGAACCCTCTGGACGTCATGTTCGTGGTGGGCGGCTACAACAGTTCCAACACCACGCACCTGGTCGATATCGCCAAGGAGCATGTGCCCACGTATTTCATTGAATCCGCAGAAAGCATCAAATCCATCCAGTACGTGGATGCCTTTGACACGGAAACGCGGGAAGTCCGCCGCATGACCACGGAACCGGTGGTGCAGAATCTGGGCAAATCCCTGAAGGTGGGGATTACGGCGGGCGCTTCATGCCCGGCCAACCTGATTGAGGCCACTATCCTGCGCATTGCAGAATTGCGCAAGTAGCGGCGCGCATCCGGAGCTGGAGGGATGCGGAGAAATGGGCACGCCTTCCGCCGGGAAGGCATCTGCCGTTTTTCTCACGAAAACGGAGCGGTGGCCGAACCCGCGGGAGAGGAAAACAGAGAAACAGGAATACGGCGGAAAACGGCGCCGGGCAGGACTCCTTAATTTTCCAGGTCTTCCGGGGTGACGGAACGCTGTTCCCGGGAGGCAAGCAGTACGGCCTGTTCCACGACGTACTCCGTATTGGAGTCGAAACGGTAGGCGTTGCAGTTGGGACACACGGCAGTGGTCAGGGACACGATGGAGCCGCAGGCTTCGCAAACCTTGAAGTCCCCGGGACGGTCAATAATCAGTTTGGCTTTATCCAGGCGGGATTGCTGCATGGGAGGGGAAAATAAAACAAGCCGCTCAGCAGAACAGAGCGGCTTGCCATAAAGATCGTCAGAAAACCGAAGTGAAAACTCAGGCGATTTTTGCGATGGCCTTGGCGGCCTTGCTCTTGTAGTTGGCGGCGCGGTTGGCGGGAATGGTGCCCACCTTGGCGGCCTTGTCAACGGCGGAGGAGAAAGTGTTATAGGCAACGGCAGCGGCTTCCTTGTCAGACGTTTCCACCGCAGTGGCAATCTTCTTGCGGAGGGTCTTCAGCTTGGAGGACACAGCGCGGTTGCGGGCGGTGCGGGTTTCTGTCTGACGGATGCGCTTGAGTGCGGATTTGGTATTGGCCATGTTTTAAAAGAGGTTCGGTTTCCGTTTCGAGGTGGCAGAAACATTAGAATAACAGGACAAAATGTCAAGCTCTTGATATATTTTTTAAGGCATTCCTCCTAAGCGCGGGCAGACTGCGGGCTTTACCGGAAAAAGGGTTTGTGGCATCCTGTGCCCCCGTTATGAAGAAACGCGTGGATTTGCCTGAAAAAAAATATGAAGGATATATTTTTGATCTGGACGGCACCCTGGTGGACAGCATGCCGCTCCATTACAAGGCATGGCGCAAGGCCCTGGCCCGTGCGGGGGCGCCGGACCGCGTGTTCCTGGCGGATGAATTTTATTCCTGCGGCGGTAAATCCGCCAACGACGTGGTGCGTTTTCTGAATGAACGGTACGGCATGCACATGGATGCTGCTTCTACCGCTTGCGGACAAGCGCCGCATTTATCTGGAAATGCTGGAAGAGGAGGGCATGCAGCCCATCCGGGAGGTGGTGGAATTCGTGCATTCCCTGGGAGACGCCCCCAAGGCGATCGCCACGGGAAGCGCCATGCCGGGAGCGTCCCGGACGCTGGCCGCCGCCGGACTTTCAGGTCTCTTTGACGTGATTCTGACGCCGGATGAAGTGGAGCATGGCAAGCCTGCGCCGGACATGTTCCTGAAAGCGGCGGAACTTCTGGGGGCATCCCCGGACCGCTGCGTGGTTTTTGAAGACGCGGAACCCGGCATGAAGGCCGCCGCAGCCGCCGGAATGGACTGCGTGCACGTCCGCCGCGCGTCCCTGGCCTGATTCCCTCTCCAGCGGCTTCCGCAGAGGAGCGCTTTCCGGCCTTCCCCTCCTCCCGGGATGCACGCCTGCATTTTAATGAAAAGGCTTCACATTACGCCCGGAATGCGCTAGAACCTTTTTTCCTATTGAACAAATAAAATATTATTTGCACATGAGCACAAACGACAAAACATCATCCGCCCCGACGAAAACCCGCATGACAGGAGCCGAAGTGCTCGTGGAATGCCTCGTGCGTGAAGGTGTAGACGTCGTCTTTGCCTATCCCGGCGGCGCCAGCATGCCGATTCACCAGGCCCTGAGCCATCAGCCCAAAATCCGGACCATCCTGCCCCGCCACGAACAGGGCGGCGCGTTCGGCGCGGAAGGCTACGGCCGCGTTACGGGCAAGGTGGGCGTCTGCATCTCCACTTCCGGCCCCGGCGCCACCAACATGATCACCTCCATTGCGGACGCCTATCTGGACTCCACTCCGCTGGTGGCGATTACGGCGCAGGTCATGCGTTCCCTGATCGGCCGCGGCGCCTTCCAGGAAACGGACGTGTTCGGCATGACCGCCCCCATCGTGAAGCACAGCTATCTGGTGACGGAACCGGAAGAACTGCCCCGCATCATCAAGGAAGCCTTTTACATCGCCTCCACGGGCCGTCCCGGCCCGGTGGTGATTGACATGCCCAAGGACGTGCAGGAAGCCGTGTTCTCCCCGGACTTTGACATGGAAATGGACTTGCCCGGCTATAGTCCGGTGCTGCCCGTTCCCACGGGAAAGCTGGAAGAACTCCTTCCGCTGATTGAAGGCGCCAGCCGTCCCGTCATTTACGCCGGCGGCGGCATCATCTCCGCGGAAGCCTCCGCGGACCTGCTGGAATTTGCGGAACGCTCCCAGATTCCCGTGGCGACCACCCTGATGGGCATCGGGGCCATGCCGGAGACCCACCCTCTTTCCCTGCGCTGGCTGGGCATGCACGGAGCCGTGTTTGCGAACAACGCCGTGAATGAAGCGGACCTGGTGATCGCCCTGGGCGCCCGGTTTGACGACCGCGTGACCGGCGCCGTCAACATGTTCTGCCCGGACTCCACCATCGTCCACATTGACATTGACGCCAGCGAGATCAACAAGAACAAGAAGGTGGCGCACCCCATCCGCGCGAACGTGAAGGACGCCCTCCAGGTTCTCAACGCCGCTCTGGCCGCTCAAGGCTGGGAACGCAAATCCTCCGGCTTTACCCGCACTCCGGAATGGTTCGGAGTGATTGAAGACTGGAAGAAGCAGTACCCCTTCTCCTATGAAGACCGCAAGGGCTATATCTCCCCGCAGGCCGTCATTGAGGAACTCTACCGCCAGACGGCGGACAAGGATCCTATCATCTGCACGGGCGTGGGCCAGCACCAGATGTTTGCCGCCCAGTTCTTCAAATTCGACAAGCCCCGTCGTCTGGCTACCTCCGGCGGCCTGGGAACCATGGGCTACGGCCTTCCCGCCGCCATGGGCGTGTGCCTGGCCTGTCCGGACAAGCTGGTGGTGAACATTGACGGAGACGGCTCCATGCTCATGAACATTCAGGAGCTGGCTACCATTCACGTGGAGCGCCTGCCTGTCAAATGCATCATTCTGAACAACCAGCACCTGGGCATGGTGGTGCAGTGGGAAGACCTGAAGTATGACTCCAACCGGGCCCAGACCTTCCTGGCGGACCCGCACGACAGCTATGACCCCACCCACAAGACGGAAGACGTCATCTACCCGAACTACCCGCTCATCTGCGCCGGATTCGGCGTCAAGTGCGAGCGCGTGCTCCGCATAGAGGAACTTCCGGCGGCCATCACCCGCATGATTGAATCCCCGGAGGCGTACGTGCTGGACGTAATGGTTCCTCACGACGTGCATGTGCTTCCGATCATTCTGGGCGGCATGAGCTACAAAGACGTGATTCTGGAACGCATTGCCGGGGACGGTTCCGCCAAGAAGGCGTCCGAACTGGGCAAGGAAATTCCGACGGCCCTGTAAGGGATATTCCGTCATTCATTCGTTAACGGGAGCCGTCCGCAAGGGCGGCTCCTTTTTAATGGCAGCGGAAACCGGAGGGGAATTCGGCTTCCGGCAATGGGGAAAACGGCGCGCCGCCCGGGAGGCCTGTTGTTTATGTGTCTCCATGTTGGCGGCTCCGGGGATGCACGGTTCTGTTTGAAGGAACATGGAAGATGTTGCTGGACGCGGCAGAGGGGAACGGCTAGCATCAATGAACCAAGTTGAATGCAAGCCGGACCGGACGCGGCGAAGATGGAATATTACGGAATAACGCCGCGTCTGATGCCGCCTTGCGCTAACCCCAAGCTCACAGAAAATTCCCGGGAGACCGGCGCTTGCTGCAAGTGATTGGGAAATGGATATTGACAAAAGAATCACCTCTTATCGGGCCTGACCGTATCCGGCTTCCGCATCAGGTTGGCGCAAACCCCTTGCTGCGCCCCTGATGCTCAACCCGTATCCTCCAGGCCATCGCACCCTCACGGGTGCGTGGATTGAAACATAACAAACTGGGGCGAAACTCTATAGCTGTTTTATCGCACCCTCACGGGTGCGTGGATTGAAACTGGTGACGGTAGTCAATGAGCCGTTCCATCGCCGATCGCACCCTCACGGGTGCGTGGATTGAAACAAAGTCTGAATCCGTCCGGTTCCCCCGGATGCAGGTCGCACCCTCACGGGTGCGTGGATTGAAACCGGTTATCCAGGCCCAGGACCGCGTTCTTTACTGGTCGCACCCTCACGGGTGCGTGGATTGAAACGTCATGGAGACGCCTTGGCCGCCGGAGTGTGGCTGTCGCACCCTCACGGGTGCGTGGATTGAAACTTATGCTACCAAATGGAAGCCGCTGTAACGCGCCAAGGCATCTGATAGAACTATGACAGGTATCTGATATAACTTGCCTGTCTGCCTACTCCGTGCAGGGTGTCTGCATAGACTCTGTCTCGCCCTTGCAAGCGGCCAGAAGCTCACCCCAATCCACCGCCTCATCGTCCTCCCTGGCCACTCCCTCCCGGAGCATCCGCTCCCTGGCGTCGGCCAGCAGGTGCATCACTCTGGCCCGCTCGCTGGATGGCCGGTCATCCATGCGAGGGGAACCGGTGGTCACCATCGCAAACCTGGCCGCATAGCTCTCGGCACTCGCTGTCCTGCTGGGCCAGCACCAGGCCGTCCACTCGCTCCAGGGAGATCGTTGCCGCCACGGCTCCTCGATCCGGCATAGAGTGGCCGGCACCTTGGCCAGCACCTCCCGGCCAATGGTCACGTCCTCCGGAGCCAAACCATCCAGGCGCGTCCAGTCCATCTCCCGGTAGAGACGTCTGGCCATCCAGCCACGCAAGGCGTACAGACAGCCGTAAATCCTCCAGGAGCCGTCGATAAAATCCCCAGAGGCATACATCGGGCACCATGGCCGGGACTCCATCCACCGCAGCCAGCCGTCATCCAGGAGAGCCGTGTCACAGTCGATCTTGACCAGGATATCGTCATCCTCAGCCTCACGGCACATCTCGGAAAGCATGCCGCGGATGCAATCCGGGCCGCGCAGGTTGCCGTTGCGCGACCAGGTGGATTGCACGTAATAAGCCCCCATGGACCGGAGAGCATCTGCGATATCCTCCTGTACCGGACTGGCCGCATCGTCTACTACCGTCACGCTCGCATAGGGTACGGCCATCCGGGCGCACCGCACGCATGCTACTGCCTCGTCGGCGTCTCCGGAGTACGAAAAAATAAAAATCCTGATCATACTATTATATATAGGTAAAAATTAAACGGCCGGTCCGTATGGGTAGAAAGTGCCTCCGTAGACCGGCACCTGGATGGTGCCCAGGATATGCTGGATGACCTCCTTGTCCCGGATGGTGGCCAAGTGGAAGGAATAGGAAAACACCTCCGAGGGGTCGCCCTCCTCCATCTGGAGGCGGAGGGGGTTGACCGCCCCCTGCTCGTAAGCTATGGAGGTGCCGGTCAGCTTGCCATGACCGCTGAATTTGACGTCCAGCCATATCTCGCCTGCCGTGCACGAGGACGCAAACCACTCCCCGCTGTTGGGCGTGGGAACCGTACCGATGTACCGGCCGGAGAGCATCAGCTTGCCCGGACGAATTCGGCAGCCGGTTATGTCGTCGCTGCCCTCGGCGCGCTCCAGGGTGACCTGGAATCCGTAGGCGGGAGGTTGCTCCGGGGCCTCGCTCCATACCATGCCGCCCTCCGGGCCAATGGTCGGGGCATCCGGTGACTTGTAGGCCTCGTCGTCATATTGCAATGTCTGGACCGGGTTGTCCTGCTGCTGCTCCTGGTCCAGCTCCTGCTGGTCGGCAGCCATCTGCTGGATGCGGTCTACCATGTCCTGCAAGGACAGGTGGGAGGGCACGCCCGTCGTGAGTGACGTAGTCTCGCCGGCCAGATCGACCGAGACTCCCTGGACGACGGTAGCCATCTCCCGGTATGCACGGCGAGCGCCCTCCAAGGCGAGCCGACGGCCCACCAGCCCGGACGGACAGAGGGCGCGCAGGGACGTAACCGCGCCCTCCCAGGGCAGCGGACGGGTGATCTCGTAATACTGCCGCAAGAGGGACGTGTAATCCGGCCACTCCATCGTGGATGACGGCGGTGTGCCTCCGCCGCTGATGGGCGGATTGCTGCCGTCATCCCCACCGGCATCCCCGGTCTTGCTGGCGCGGTAACGCATGCGCTGCTTGTTGATGGTGCGCCCGTGCCACTTGAGCCATCCCCAATAGCGGACGCGGCCCCCAAAGTTACGGGTCTTGGTGAAGATCATCTCGGTACCCTTGGGAGGCTTGGTGTCGGTGTATACAACCTGGCGCAGCTCTATGTAGGACCACTTGATGGTCTTGCAGCTGGGGGACAGCTGACCGGACGTGTGGCGATATCGCTGGGCCGTATCATCGGTGGAGTAATTGGACAGGTCGCTGCCCTCTACGTCCGCTACCAGAGACCGCTTGATGATCCCCAATCCTACTCCAGTCGCCTTGGCAAGCTCTGGGACTTGAGACTGCCACCACTTGAGATCGGCCGCCCCCGTGCCCGTGGGCAGCTTTTCGCCCCTGACCTCGACGATCGGCTTGGTAAAATCCCAGACGGGGTCCTCACTGCTTGTGGGGGGATCGTCCCCCGTCGAGGTTGCGCCGCCGGACAGCGCCACCTGGATGGTGACGCATCCCTCCTGGTGCAAATCGGAGCCCTTGGGCCAGACCTGGGACTGGTAAGCCTGCCGTCCGGCCGTCAGTACGACGCCCACGGCCGGCACCAAGTCCGGGCGGGGAGACAGGTTGATACCGGACAACCGCTCGCGCACACGGTCCAGCGTCGCCAGCGGCACCGCCTCTCCATCGGCCACCCTGATCACGGGGAGGGGGTAATCAACCCAGCACACCATGCCGGGACGGCCTCCCAGCAGCTTGCGCAACACCCCGGCGTACATGTCGCAGCCGAGGGCAGTGTCCCACATCCAGGCCGTGGGAGACACGGTTACCTCAATGCCGACGTCTGCCGGAAGCAGACCGTACTTGCGGGCATCCTCCAGCAGCCACTGCACCGTGCCAGCTATCTTGATCTTGCGTGGCACGTCTACATCGCTCTCGCCTCCGGAGACATAGAGAGACAAGCCACCACGCAGATGACCACCAGGGTTGAAACACAAGGCCGCCTCCAGGGGTTGGAGGATATCGCATGCCTCCATGGACCAGCGCCAGGCATTGCCGGATTGCTCCAGAGCGCACTTGCGGATCGTGCCCTGGAGCACGGTGACGCCGTCCCATACCACGCGCACATCATCCAGGTAGGCATAGGGGAGCCGGCTCGTCCTGGTCACGGGCCAGCTGCTGCCAGACGATCTTGGCGGCCGCAAAATTGCGCCAGTCATACTTGGCTCCCTTGATGGCGCTGCCTGTTAGCTCAATGACGGCATGGAGGATCAATCGGTGACAGGGGTTAACGGCGTCCGTATTGCTCACGGGATTTGAGGGCGGCTACCTCCCTCTCGATCGTGCTCAAACGATCGTTGTGCTGGGAGGATTTATCGGCCGCCTGCTTGGCGATGGAGATAAATTGCTGCATGACATCCAGGATACGGCCGCTGGTATCTCCCTGGCCAAACATCTGCCGGGTAAACTCTCCGATCATAGAGCTGTAGTCCTGGCCTGCTGCAGGCTGGGGAGCAGGATGCGGAGGAGGTTGTGGAGCCTGGGCACCGGCCCGGATATGCGCACGCTCCGCATCCTCCGCGTCCAGGTCGCGGCCCTCCGGAGTAACGCGGCGGGGTTTGGACGGGCGCGGCCTGGACATGGTCATCAATATCCGGCCCAGCTCGCCCTGGACCAGCTCCTTGACCAGGGAGACGACACGCCCCGGCAGCATCGTCTCCGTTGATGCGCATGGACAGGGACTGGAGCCGCTTGACGGTGGCCTCATTGAGGACGCCGTACTTGGCCACGTCCTTGAGGATCGCCACAATCTTGCTGGCGGCCCCATCCTGGGCAGGCTGGGCGTAATGTCGGAGAGGCCGTCCAGCTTGGCCTTTGGCGGCTCGCCTCCAGGTCCTTGCGCTCCACGGGGTCAACAACTCCCCTCTCCTGCGGCCGCCCTAGAGTATCCCTTGATCATGTCGTCCACCATCCACTTGACCTTGGCCCCAGCTCCTTGGGCAACCCCTTGAGGGCCTCGTCGCGCATCTGTCCCAGGCGCACGGCGTCCTGCTCGGACATGTAGCCGGCATCGGCCATGTCTTCGCCCCTGGGTCAGCAGCCGCTTGAGCTTGGGAGTCTCGCGGTCCTTGTAATCCTGGCTGGCAGTGAGCTTGTCGTAGTGCTTGCGCCAGCGCTCCTGGACGCCCTTGCGCTGGCTGGCCAGCTCGGCGAGGTCCTTTTGCCGGCGCTCGTCGGCAGCCACGGCGCTGGCCTGATCCGCCTTGGCGGCGGCGATGCGATGTAGCCTCGCTTGGAGTTGATTTCACGCTGGTACTGCAGTATCTCTTTGCTGAGTAGAGACGTTAGCCTCGTCCAGCTTGAGCTGGTCCTCAGCCGTTTTAAGACGCTCCTTGCGTGTCGTTGTGCTGGTACTGTGTTCTTTGATAGTATTGGAGATGTCCTCAGTCATCTGCATGCTACCGGCGTTATCAGCCGAGTACAGCTTGAGAGGATTACTGTTACGGTAGTAAGCCTCTATAACCTCTACCTTGGCGTCCGCATCGGCAATGTATTGGGCAAGGTCTTTATACCGTTGGAGACGTTGCAGTGTCTCATCTATTTTATCCTGAGCCTCTTTGGCTATGCGTGGGTTACTGAGACCCTCGCTGGTGCGCAGGGATATGGCATCCCCGGCTCTTGCTCAAGCCTTGTGATATTTTGCTCTCTCTGTGCAGTACGCTCCGGATTATGATAAGCCTCGGCATCCCTCTTGTATTGGCGGTACTCCTCTGGAGTCACACCCGCATAAGGAGACTTGGCCGCCTGCTCCTGCTCAGCCTTGATCTGGGCCACCTGTTTGGCCGTCTCGTCTCGGGCTTGAATAGCCGCCTCCAGCATGATCTGCTGACGGTCCTCACGGGACTTGGCAGCGGACTTGGCCTCGGAGGTGTCCAGGTCAGCCATCAGGGCGGCAGCTGTTTCTTTACTGATTTCCCCCCTGATCTCGCGGGTCTTGACAATGGTGCGCTGCAGCTCCAGCTCCTTCTGGCGGAGGGCATCCACATGGTCCACCTCCGCCGTGCGGTTGACGGCCAGCTGGCCGATAAGTTGAATGCGCTGGGTGTAGAGGTCATTGATGGCCGTGATCCTGCGCTGCTCCTCGTCATAGATGCGCTCGCGCTTGGCGTTGGTCAGCGCATCGGTATAAGCCTGCTCGCGGGTGGCGGCCTCGGTGGCCAGCCGGTCTTAAGCTCCCGTGCCCGTTTGACGGCCTGCTTGTCCACACCCTCAATATATTTCTCCCACCCCTCCAGGATGGCCTTGCCCCACGCCACCCCCCGGTTATAGGCGCCTCCAGCTCATTGGGGACGTTAAACGTAGCCTGTACCTTGGCCTTGAGGTTACCCAATCCGGCCGCCGCTCTCCTGGCTCCCCTCTCCATTTTACGGCCGGCCTCCTCTCCCTTGCTGCCGGCCTTGTCCATCTCATTGCCGGTGGTCCTGGCCTCCTGGCCAACCTGACTGACGGCATCCTGCACACCCTCTGCAGCGTCACTGGTCTTGTCCAGGGCCTCGGCAGTCTCCTCAGCGGCCTCGGTCACCTCCTCCAGATTGGTGGCGACCTCATTGCCGCCCAGCTCGTCGTTGACCTGCCGGGCCGTCTTGCGGACCTTGTCCAGTCCCTTGTTGACCTGATCCAGTCCTCGCGTGTCGGCCTTGGCCTCCACGCCTACCTGTACCTTGTAATCCTTGTCTGCCATGTTAGTTAATAGTTATGAGTTAAAAGTTAATAGAGATTAAGAGATGTCTCTTGTAAGGGTGAGGGATACCTGCAGGGCGCCCCAGACCTTGGGCATCCAGGCTTTCCTCCCCGGCTGCCGAGGCGCATCCATCCGGACCGAGGGATGATCGCTCGTCCAGAGACGGTCAACCGTAGCGTGGAGGACCCGGCCGGCTGGCCCATCCGGACCGAGGTAACCACCCCTCCGGGTGATCGCTTCCTGGGTCAGTCCCCAGGCATGAGCACGAGCAAAGGTGACAAACGCCCGCACGAGGGTAAAAACACATCTGCAGGGGAGGCATTGCCACGGGCCGCCTGGTGCATCCAGGGACTGCCGATGACGGGCTCGCGCTGGAATTGGACGGATGGCTTGACGGTCACCAGCTCCTCCATCACGTCGTCGTATTGGCACAGCACGATATCCTGGAGTCCGTCCGGACGGTAGATGACCGCCAAGGGATAGTAGTGCATCGCGATGGAGGTTAAGAGTTGAGAGAGGAGAGTTGAGAACCACCCGTGAAATACCGGAAAAACGCCACCGCGCTGAGGTCCGCGAGTACAAACTGGCTGTACTCCGGAGGGGTCACAAAATGCGCCGGCCTCCGGCACTATTGACAGCCTCAACCGTCCGCAGCACAGCCTCGTGTACCTCAACTGCACCCTCTTGTGCGGCGGGGTTATTGATCGATGGAGTCGTCTCCCAGTCGCGCCTGGGAAGGCTTTGCCAGTCCTCACCCCATGCTCGCGATTGCAGTGACTGCCGCCTCAGGACCGGGGCCTGATCGGCGGGGGATGTCATCCTGGGTGTAGTGGACCGTGTGCGTGTAACCCCTCGGCATCCTGATAGATGGCTGTCATGGTGTACTTGTCCCCACTTGCCTGGGCGAGGAAAATGTAAATGTATCTCTTGCATGTTGTTATTGCGCTAATTGGTTAATCTTGATAACGGCGGCTTGTGCGTGGTGCCCCCACAAACGCCCACACCTGCCGGGGCTGGCCAGTCGTGTTGGGAGCCAGCGTCAGCGTGATCTGGCCGCCTCCGGCTGGTATCTGCTCCGCGGATTGGCTACACCATACGGCGGAGGATCGTGCCCGCACATGGTGTCATTAAGAACATAAATTGCTTCGGCCAGGGCAGATGATGCCGTCAGCGTCACCTCCCCACCTTCCGCCGATACTTCCAGCGCGGGCCGTCACCTCCGGCACGGGCTTGACCGTCGCATCACGCATCACAACGCGCTCCATGATCGGCCAGACATCGGTGACACCCAGAGCGGGGCTGCGTCAATCCTCATACCTCCCCATCATGACCCCACTTGCATGGTACTGCTGCTCACCTCGTGAGCCTTGGCTGCTGTGACGCAAGCCATGGCGGACCCACAAAACAAGGATGTCATCGGCATGAGCATAGTTGCCGTCGATAAGCAGTTCCCCATCATTCATAAATGTTCTTGTGGTCGGTTTTTCGCGCGGGGGTGCCATCGCCACGGCAACCACGTGGTCTCATATATGCGCTCGGGGAACAAGTGCCCACATATATAGCTGGTCGCCAACGTCGCGCCCATAATCCGTGCCGCGGATCAGGCGAGATGCCGTACTCCCCCAGGTAGCCTGTGGGATAAATCGTCACCTGCCATGCGGGTGCCATGTCCCGGCTGGTGTGCGGCCAATCATACACCGGCAGGCGACATCTCCAAAAAATTAATGGATACCGTTGTTTGTGCTCACATTATAAGCGGCGGACATCTGCATCTGCCGAACCAGTGTTGTCACCCATGACGGGATCAGTGTGTCCATGTAGTAATTCATGCGCCGCCAATCAGCCGCCGTCTGTTGCTCCACCAGGGCCTCATAGGATAGAGCCTCCTGAGCCGTGGAGGGCAGAGGGACGCGCACGCCACCGTTGGCGTTGATCATGGCGTCATAGGTCTGGGGCTGTGTCCAGGTGTAAGCCTGGGAGGTGTCCACAGTGCCTACGTCTCCACGCGGGATAGCCATGTCCATTATCCACGATCCGGCAGCTTTGCCGGGTGTCAGCCGGTGGCCGCCTGGCTCGCCCGTCGTAATGGTGCCCGTCGTGATGGTCAATCCATTAACCGCCGCCTGGGCCTGATCGCGGGCGGCAGCTGCCTGATTGGGCGGCAGCCTGGGAATTGCCGGCAGCAGTCCGCACGTCAGTACCCAGGTCCTGCACCTGCGTCACGGTCGCCACCTCCACGCCGCCTACGAGCACCCCATCGTCATAGTCCACCGTTACGGTCATCCGGGGCGCCACGTCATACTGCGTGATCACGACGGGATGGGATACCTGGTCGGCTCTGCCCCGGCCATCCTTGGGTGGTGTCATCACGCCATGGGCTCCTAGGGCGTAAGTGACCAAATGATCAGCATCCGCTCCGGTGCACACCTCCAGGATGATCTTGTCTCCCCGCGTGAGGGATACTCCTGGTGTGAATGCCCAGGTAACAGGCTCGTTGCCGCCGGGCAACGTCACAGGATCGGAGACGCCCACCACTACGTAAGCCCCCTGGACCAGACGCCAGATGCGCAGCCAGTACGATCCATGTGCATCCTCTCCGGACAGATAGGTCATGACCACTTGGCGCACGCGACTATGGTCGGTCAAATGTCCAGCCAGCAGCTCATCTCCCCAGGACATGGCATAGCAGGCCATCATGGTTGGCGTCTCAGCCACTCCTGTATCCAGGAGGGATGACCCGGTGCTCGGTGTCACTTGTACGCCGGCTGCCCGGAGGGCGTCGGGCAGCTGGTTGGCCAGGGATGCAGCCACCATCTCCTCCCAGTTGACGATGACGTCATCCGGAGGGACGACGTCTGCCGGCATGATATCCTGGCGCACTCTTACCTTGATCAGGAGGAGGTGCGCTGGGAGCCGTCTGCGCCAATAAGGACCACCTCCGCGACCAGGTCGATGTGGTCGGCGCTGCCCATGGCCGCGATCAACTGGGTCGTGTTGACCGACAAGCTGCCAACATAGGCCAGCCCCAGGGCATCATCGACCGGCTCCAGGTTGGTGGCGGCCAGGGACCAGGGTATCGTCACCCAGGGCGGTCTTGAGCGGCTGATGCGCCTTGTGCCGGAGGGGAGTCACCGGTGGTGCCCTCATCCAGCAGAGTGATGCGCAGGGGCGCCGCCTTGTCGCCGCGCACCAGGGACAGGTCGGTGGACGGGATGCCGCCTGGGGTGCATGACGGCCATGGTGGCCAAGTCAATCGGTCGCACCTGCACGCCCGTAAGCGCCGTTGATGAGCGTGCCCGTCTTGGTCACGCGGACTAACACCAGCGTATCCTCCTGGGCGGGAGCCTGCGGAGTCGTGCCGGTCGTATCTGTGTTGTTGGTTGTGTTGGTCTTAGCCATGGTTGTGTGTTGTGGGTGAGAGTGATGTTAAAAATTGACGGGAGCGTAGAGGATGATGGCCCGTCCCCGGAAGCCGGTGAGCTTGGACTTGCTCATGTCGTAGTCCTCGACGGAGGCCACGGAAGGCATGTCGTAGCAGACGCGGTCGACAACCGGGTCCCAGGTGCGGACCGCGTGCAGTGCCTGTCCTACCATGCCGGACAGACAGCGCAGAGGCGGCATGCCTCCGGGCATCCCTGCCGTCCTGGCAAAGCGACTCACGGCCAGCACGGCGTGCATGCGCACCATCGGAGCATCAACGCCCATGTCCAGCAGGGGACGTATCCTGCAGGGTGACGGCAACACTGCCGGGCTTGCCAATGGCCACGCGGTTGATGGCGTCCACCTGGTCCTGGTCGTCCCAAACGGTGGGGCACACCATCGGAGCCAGGACGTCGTCCTGCTGCAGGTGGGCGATGAGATGCTCGGCGAGCTTGTAATCCTTGTCCATTGTGTGGAGATTAGAGAGTTAAGAGGAGAGTGGAGTTGTCGTCGGCCTGGGCCAGAGGCGGTTGAGGACCAGGGTGGCGGCGTGCACGGCATACTCGCGCATCTGCTCGCGGGAGGGCATCACCTC
>VOFD01000396.1_pt1 | contig 26001 bp, 30 predicted proteins | sample 5384101 | NCBI WGS metagenome assembly VOFD01 (sample SAMN12384723, study PRJNA508395) | human gut metagenome | isolation source: healthy gut C | host: Homo sapiens
CAGTATTACCCATAAGTCAGAATTGTTAAAATTGCACTCTGACCGTTCTGCTGCACGAATACCGCTCAAATTCTTAACGCTATCCTTATTCTGCTTATTGATTGACAGCACATAGGGTTTTATGTTCGTTTTGGCTTTAGCGAATAGTAATATGTTAGTGTCTACTGTTGCTTTCGAAAATTTTTACTCCTGCAAAATCAACGAGCAACTGAGGATTAGTATTCTTTGCAAAAATTCCGCGTTTTTTTCACCATAGCCTGCACGCATCCATTTATTAGATGTGATATAAACAAAGATGCCCATTGGGTTTTGAGTAATTGATAACCGTTCATAAAAGACTAATAAATATCTCCCTTTCTTGAAAAAGTTTTGAAACCGCATGGTTCATAAAGTTTTAGCCAATTCTCCGCCATTGTTTTGTAATTGAATGCAAAGGCGGATTACCTAACAGCAATATCGAATTTTTTCAAACAAAACATCCATTCAGTGTCAAAGAAAGGACTGACGGAATTTTGCTGTATGGATCCCATTCGGTAATTTGTTTAATCGCATTCCTCAAAGCCATTGATTTCAGCTTTTACGCTTTTCCTTTGATATTATCCTCAATGTTTGTGAATGCTTTGGATTAGTTCATTCCGTTTAGGTTCGTTCAGGCCTTTGCGAAATAGTGTTTGTGGCGTTTGGACAGGCCAAACAGAGTATTTTCGATAGGGCGAGTTTCGTCAACCTTACCACTCTCCTCTTCCTTTGTATAGTTCCCGAGTTTTAATGTCTTTCGGCTTCCATTCGGTTCGTAAGGCATTTGTTACTGGTTAAGTAATAATGTATTGTAATATTTCTGCTCGTTTTGCCTTATCTTCACTGCTGGCATTGGCGTTTAGCCTTACGCCCTTATTTCGCAAAGACCTGAACGAACCTAAAACGGAATGAACTAATCAAAAGCATTCACAACATTGAGGATAATATCAAAAAGGAAAAGCGTAAAAGGAAATCAATGGCTTTGAGGCTGCGATTAAACAAATTACCGAATGGGATCCATACAGCAAAATTCCGTCAGTCGCTTTCTTTGACACTGAATGGATGTTTTTGTTTGAAAAGAAAAATTCGATATTGTGATAGGTAATCGCCTTACATTCAATTACAAAACAATGGCGGAGAATTGGCTAAGCTTTATGAACCATGCGGTTTCAAAACTTTTTCAAGAAAGGGAGATATTTATTGTCTTTTCTATGAACGTGGTTATCAATTACTCAAACCCAATGGGCATCTTTGTTATATCACATCAATAAATGGATGCGTGCAGGCTATGGTGAAAAAAAAACGCGCGAATTCCGTATTCGTGCAGCAGAACGGGTCAGAGTGCAATTTTAACAATTCTGACTTATGGGTAATACTGACACCCATAGAACAAAGTATCAAGCGGAAGATTGAAACGGTGGGTACACCCCTTAAAGATTGGGATATAAATATCTATCGTGGTGTCTTAACAGGTTACAATGAAGCCTTTATTATTTCTACTGAGAAACGAGAGGAAATACTTGCTAATTGCCAATCTGAAGATGAACGTACTCGCACGGCTGAACTTATACGACCGATTTTGCGCGGCAGGGATATAAAAAGATATGGGTACGACTGGGCAAACTTATGGCTAATTAATACTCATAATGGTATAAAAGGTAAGTTATCTCGCATTCATATTGAAGATTATCCTGCTGTTAAAACTCATTTGGACCAATATTGGGATAAAATCTCAAAAAGAGCAGATAAAGGAGATACTCCATATAATCTCCGAAACTGCGCCTATTTGGAGGATTTTAATCAGCCAAAAATTGTATGGGGAAATTTGAATCTTAAAGCAAGTTATGCTTTAGTGGAAGATAATAGTTTTATAAATGCTCCTTCTCCGATGATAGTGCCAGCTAATAAATTTTTATTAGCTGTACTTAATTCAAAAGCTAGCAGATTACTATATAAGACTGTTAGGTGTTACACGAAATGGTGGATATTTTGAGTACAAACCAATGTTTGTCGAATTATTACCAATCCCATTAAATGTAAATATTGAAACTATAAAACAGATAGAATCGTACATCAATCAATTGGATGATTCCAAAATAGACGCTATTATATATTCATTATATGGAATATCTACTGAGGAAATTTCATTTATTGAATCCTTATAATAAATTAGGACGGGACTGGCATCTTTCAACCAGCCTCGTCCTTGGCACAATATTTAGTATGTTATTTATCTTCAAATAATAGCGTGTCTTTATAAGAAAATATCAGCTTCTTCTCATCTTCCGTCAATCCTAATGCACTGGATAAAACATCATCATAAGCTGCTGAACTCTGATTTTCAACATAAGGGACTGGTAGATTTAAAAGATACGCTTTTTGTACCTAAATCCTGTATCATCAAAAACTGGCCCCATGTAAAACTTTGTAAAAAAACAAAGAATCCTATTTGAGAACAAAGAGAAACTACAAATCAGATTTATAGATTTACCTGTCATCATAAAAAGAGTTGCTTCCGGGATACATTGCTTTTTATCTATTACAAAATAGGGATATAAATTCATTTTTTCTCTTTAGAGCGAGGTAATCTCATTATATCAGGATATAACATTTTTGGTTGATTAAAATCCTCCCAATAACTAATACTATCTTGAGTTTCAAACCACTTGTTATTAGTCTTTTTTGCGAGCTTTTACTCTCTCACCATTAATTATATGTGTCTTTCCCGTCTGCTCGAGTCGCTCAATGCCGAACGTTAAAAAGATGCTTTTTAACAGCAGGATACATTTCTATGTCATAATGTCGAGAAGGAAATGTTGCAATGAGATATAAATTAGCCCAATTATAGCAATAACGTTTAATGTCACGTCCTCGAAGAATCGGTCGTATAAGCTCAGCCGTGCGAGTACGTTCTTCTTCTGTCTGGCAATTGGCCAATATCTCATTACGTTTTTCTGTACTGATGATAAACGCATCATTATACCCTGTTTTAATGCCATAGTTAATTTGAATATCCCAATCTTTCAATGGTGTACCCACCGTTTCAATCTTCCGCTTGATACTTTGTTCTATGGGTGTCAGTATTACCCATAAGTCAGAATTGTTAAAATTGCACTCTGACCCGTTCTGCTGCACGAATACGCTCAAATTCTTAACGCTATCCTTATTCTGCTTATTGGTGACAGCACATAGGGTTTTATGTTCGTTTATGGCTTTAGCGAATAGTAATATGTTAGTGTCTACTGTTGCGCTTTCGAAAATTTTTACTCCTGCAAAATCAACGAGCAACTGAGGATTAGTATTCTTTGCAAAAGAATTCGCGCGTTTTTTTCACCATAGCCTGCACGCATCCATTTATTAGATGTGATATAACAAAGATGCCCATTGGGTTTGAGTAATTGATAACCACGTTCATAGAAAAGACAATAAATATCTCCCTTTCTTGGGAAAAGTTTTGAAACCGCATGGTTCATAAAGTTTAGCCAATTCTCCGCCATTGTTTTGTAATTGAATGTAAAGGCGGATTACCTATCACAATATCGAATTTTTCTTTCAAACAAAACATCCATTCAGTGTCAAAGAAAGGACTGACGGAATTTTGGTTGTATGGATCCCATTCGGTAATTTGTTTAATCGCAGCCTCAAAGCCATTGATTTCAGCTTTACGCTTTTCCTTTTTGATATTATCCTCAATGTTGTGAATGCTTTTGATTAGTTCATTCCGTTTAGGTTCGTTCAGGTCTTTGCGAAATAGTGCCTGTGGCGTTTGGACAGGGCCAAACAGAGTATTTTCGATAGGGCGAGTTTCGTCAACCCACACTTCTTCCTTGTATAGTTCAAGCCGAGTTTTTAATGTCTTAATCTGTTCTTCCCATTCGGCTATACGCTGTTCATCAGGCATTTGAGCATAATTAATAATGTATTGTAATATTTCTGCTCGTTTTGCCTTATCTTCACGTTGGCATTGGCGTTTAGCCTTACGCCCGCTGGCTAATAAATGGTGATTGCGAATAGTGAGGAAGGGTACGTAGGTCGTCGTCTGCCGTCCAATCTTGGTCGAATTTTACGTATATCGGCACTCAAAAGTGTATTGGCTGCAACGAACTTTGTTTCAAGATTAGGCAGCGTGTTGATGCCGTAGTTGTGTGCAGGATCATTGAAGTCAATGTCCTTTTTTGCTCACACACAAGGGAGATGAAAAAACGCAACTTACAAATCAGCATTGCGATGGGTTGGATGTCAACGCCAAACACACAATTTTCGATGATATCAAGCTTAAGTCTATAGCGGTCAATCGAATTGTTGTGGAGCAATTCGATAATCTCAACCATGCGTAACATACACCCCATGGGGAAAGCACCGGAACCACAAGCAGGATCAAGTATCTTTATTCTCTTCAAAGCATCGTTTACCCCATCAATAATCTCCCTGTTCCATTCGGGACTTAAGATATGGTTGTGAAGCAATGTGTCAAGCATATTCTCGTTAAGTCCACTTATTCCAGCCCCCAATAGATAGGTCTTTAGGGATTCGTCGACCATGTAATCTACAATTTCTCGTGGGGTGTAAAACGATCCTGTTGATTTACGGGCAGATTCCTGAGTTTCAGGATTATATGCAGCCAATAGGTTTTCAAACACTCGCCCCAACAGCTCTGGGTCAAGAGAAATTTCGGCATCCGTTGGTGAGTTCTCTTCGATGGTAAAATTGTACTGATTAAACAGCGTTATAAGACCGGGCTGTTGTTCTTCATCATTGAAAAATAAGATGTTGGGTATGAAAGCCCTGTACTTATAATTGCCGTTGGACGAACGAGCCGCATTGCGGCTGAATCCATCATAAAGGATATCGTGTTCCAAGTCAATATACAACCCCTTCGGTTTGTCAAGACAATCAAACAACCCACCATTCAGAAATGGGATGTGAGAGAACAAGTGGATAACTTCCTGCTCATCCATATTGAACATCTCGGCATACCGATACAGGTTGCGTGTGTCACGGGCAGGCGCATTCGCAAAACGCCGTTGGTTACCATCTTCATCTATAATGGCGCAATTGAGCGTCGCAAAAAGAGGTTTTGCAGAATGGCATTATAATAGTTACCGTTTTCAAATGACTTTTCGTCAAAATCTACAAGTATATTTTTCAATGCTTTTTTGCATCAAAGATATTATCAGGCACAAGATGCTTTTGTTTTTATAAACCAAACGAACAACATCCTTGTTATCAGCCGGATTAGTTTGACGTGCAGGTTTTTCCCTGTCATCTTTTTTCTGTTTCAGGGTTATTAGGGAATGTGACACCGGCTTCTGGAGACAAAGCCCATTGATACCAAAAAAGATAAAGTTTATTATAAAGTCTTTCGACAATGCTTCCACCGAGAAAGCTTCTTTTAAGTTGGCAAACGTGATGCCGTTGGATTTCAATTTAGCGAAACGTTCTATCGGTGTTCTATAGAGATTGTGATTATCGCCAAAAACGTAAGTGTAACGCTTGGGCGCCGTTGCCTCTCCTTTTTATATCGCAGATAAACGACAATCGCCAATGGTCGCCACTGTCAAATACCGCCAAGACAGCATCGAACTCTCCCAAACGAGGATTGATGAACGACTTGACAAGATTCCTCAATCCTACACGTTTGTTGGCCACTGAGCCCTTGGATATCTCATAGCGGAACAAACCGATGCGGAAGCTGTCGGACGTATCTATGCAGCCCAGGTAATAGCCTTGCCCTATATCGGGCGTATCAAGTCTTTCAGGAGTGTGTCTCAACTCGGTCGCACCGAAAAAGTTTTGCAAAAGGTCTTGCCATTCATTGGGATTGAACAATGATTGGAAAATGTTTCTCAATTGGGTGTCAGTATATGTACTCATAAGTATTCATTGTTAAATAAAAGTTTCAGAAATGATTATTCTCGGATCAGAAAGTTCTTTTACACTCTTCTCTTCAGATGTATTAATTTGGTATTCTTCAATCCGTTTGCTAATCCTGTCCTGTATTTTATATTCGTCAGACTTCATCTTGGTGCGGTCGCCTTTATATTCGCGTGAAATAGCTTTCAACTCACGTGGCAACCTAGCGTACATGCCTTCGTTGATATAAGCAGTAAGGATGTCGCACCATTCCATCAGTTTCCTATCGGTCGTAACCTGTTTAACATGACGGAGAAAAGTGTTCGCTTCAAGAGCCGTACGGTCAAGATCTGTCCTCCTGGCCACATCAATGTCCTTGGCTTGAATATATTCCGATTTATATTTGTTAATAGCAGTATTGACATGACCATAATGTGGCGTATCAGTTTCAACCGTAAAAGGAACTGCCTGTTCTTCAGGCTTTGCTTTCAGGTATTTTACAGCTTCGAGAAAATCTATCACTTCCGCTTTGCGGTCGTTTACCAGATAAAACTCTGTTTTCACTTCAGATGAAATAAATGCCACTGTCTTACCGGAATGCTTGCTGATGTCACGCAGGACACGGCTTTTCATGGGCAGTTCTTTTATCTTGTGGTAGAGTTCGCGGTTGTTATTGTAGAGTTCACGTAATTCACGGAGCAGAGCAATCTTCTTGTCCACGCTATCTTTGACATTACTGTCAAAAAGGGTAAATTGGCGTACTATCTCCTCGCGTGAATAAATTTGTGCATCTTCACCAAAGGCAGAATGGAAACCTTGCAATTTGATAAGAGCATTTTTATATAGCTGTATTTCGTGGTCGCCTTGTTGCGAAGGGTAGAACAGGTAATTATAAATGTTCGGGGCAGTGGAGCCTATACGATTCACACGTCCAATGCGTTGCATTAGTCGGGTCGCATTCCACGGCGAATCATAGTTGACAATTACGTTGGCTCGGTGTAGGTTGACACCCTCAGCCAGTACATCGGATGTAAGGATGATATTGTAACGTCCTCATCGTGTGCAGCATTAGCATCGAAATTGTCTTTTATTACCTTGTCAAATCGGTCGCGGTTAGCAGCCGTCACTATCAAGACGTCATCGCGTTTGAGCTCTTTTGTCAACCTGTTGTATAAATAATTCAATGTGTCTACACTTTCTGAGAACAATACAAGCTTGCCCGTGGGGTTGATGGACTTGTTGAGAAATTCCGTTTCGAGTCTTTCCTTGAATTTGTCGAACTTCGGATCGTCTTTTTTCTTCTGCCCATTCAGCATAGAGATGCTCCAAAATACCTTTATCATGAAGCAGCATAGCCTTGAATTTGGGTTCGAAAGCATCACTCTTATATAGTATGTCGTCCTTTGAAAATCCTTTTTCTACGGCACGCTCGATTATTTGGTCAAACTCATAGCCTTTTGCTAACAGGTCTTTTACATTCAAATCAGGTGCGATGATAACTTTGTCCTCATCGAACATACGTATCATGTCGTTTGTAATGCGAAGGAGGGTGGCAAGTGATTTCTTAAAAGCATAAAAGCTACTTTCGAGCCGCTTCACCATATGGACGCGATAGATGCCAGCCAAAGTCTCTCCTATGTGTTCTGCATTATTGTACTTCCCCTTGTACTCTTTTTTTAAGAAATTCTATGGCACGGTAGCGGGCATAATTGAGTCCTGTCCCATTGGGGTTCTTTTTCCTCGTTTTTCCCATCAGTCAGTTGCTTTAGAGTTTCATAAAACCTACCACGCGTAGCTTCCCCATTTCATATACAAGTTCGCTTGGCGGCAGGATGTCCGGGAATACGATGCCTTGGGTTTCTATGTCGCGTTTGTAATCAGGGTCATTAAGGATGTTATTCCTCGTGCGTCGTATAGTTACTTTGTCTATCACATTGTTTCTAATCTTGTCGTAAATCTTATCAACATCCTCAGTCACGTCCCGACTGTCTCGTTCGCGCATCAACTTGTTGTAATCTTGAATAAGAGGCGAGAAGAATCCTTGAGATTGGGAATACCATCGATGGTGCAGCTTTGGCTGTTCTGGAACAGCAACAAAAGATCTTGCAGGTCATCGGGACGGTTGTTCAACGGAGTGGCGGACAGCAGCATGACTTTTTATGCGTACTGCGCAACAGACCAATGTTGGAGCATGGCGACTTACAAATCTTCTGCAACTCGTCATATTTACCGGAACTGTCACTTCCGGGAATCCATGTGCTTCATCAACGATGATGAAGTCAAAATCCCTTTATCTTTGTACTGATCGCGTCCGTCAAGCACTTTAGAAAGACTTCCGTTGGTGATGAACTGCGCTTTTTTGTATATTCCGAATTGCCTGAATGTCTTTTTCCAGTTGTCTTCAAGCGCAGGAGGATAGATGACCAAAATATTGGTGTTCTTTCCGTTGGCCTCAATGAACCGCTTAGCTATCATCGTAGCAATCATGGTCTTACCCAAACCTACGACATCAGCGAGGAACAGGCCGTTATGTTGCATCAACATTTGGTAGCCTTGTATCACAGCGTCCTTTGGTACTTCAGTTCTTTCACCCCATCAGGTAATTCAAGTGTAAAATCTTCTTCCACTTGGTCACCGAAAGTATCAATCAGCACCTTAATATATATTTCATAAGGTGTAGGCTGATAGCCAAGGTAGGTTTGTTTCTTGTAATCGGCAATATCAGCTGGAGTGAGCGGTACAGTCTCATTCCATAAGGTGCAGAACTCGTCAAAACAATATTTTACATCGTCATAATCCTTCATGGCCACATTTAGCTCATATCGAGGTGATAGGGTTATACCTAAACCCGATTCAGAAATATTGGACGAGCCCATGATTACCCATCCATCGCTGTTCTCGTTGTGGTTTTGCGGCAGGCAGAGATAAAACTTGGCGTGCAGGTTCTTGGTGGAGTGTATTCTCATTTCCAACCGTCCATCTACAAGATCATCGCACATTTGAAGGATGCCAGCTTCCACCTCGGGAGCATACTTCGCATCAATGATGTCTTGTTTGAATTCCTTAAAATACTTTTCCTTAGCTTCTCCCTCTTTACCAAGCATAAGCATAGCCTTGTTGTGACGGCGGAATATGTCGTCAATGTTTATGCCGACCAGTATCTTTATTTCAGATACATTGCCAAGTTCTTTCCTTAATTTAAAATAGCCTGAGGAGCGGAAAAATCCGACCACGGCAAGAAACCTGTCGAATGTCGCCATTTCCGTCGCAATACCTTTTAGTTTATCGAAAAGCGTATGTCCTGTTTCGTTATTAAAGAATTTTGTACTCATTATCTAAATGATTGTTATATATAACAATAAGCTAACCACATTCTTTTTTCTCTTCTCTCCTTAACCTTATCCAATCCCGGCATTTTCTTTGATACAGAACTTTCACCAGCAGGAAAATATGCTTTGAAAACCTGACATAAGAAACTCACAATGTCGCTGCGCTTCTTGCCCATGTTGGAGAAAGCTGAATAAGCGAAATACATGAGTTCTTGCTGGCTGCACATGTCATTTGGTTGGATTGTAATTGAGGGTGGAAGAATCAAATCGTGTTCTGCAAAGGCGTAGGCACTGGCAAGAATCGCCTTTTGTTCCTCTTCGTTGAACATCTTGATTTTTCCAGCAAACCATTCAAGTTCTCCTTTTTGGAGTGCTTGTTGCTGTTCGCTTTGGCGTTCCATCATAATGGATACTTTCTCTTGCTCTTTTTCAGTAAGGGCTTCTTCAAGTACGCGGTTTTTACGCTTTAGAACATTGTACTTTTCCATAAAGGCAATGGAAATACAGAGATAACCTACGGTTATAGTAAGCACCAATACCGCATGGAATCGGAACTTGGACAGAAAATCCGTCAAAGTATCAATATAGTCACAGACGATAAGAGCAACTACAAGCATAATTGCAGCTCCGACATACATCGTCCGCACTTTGACTTTTTGGCTCGCAGGAGAAACTCCCATAAGCAAGGTTATCGCCAAAGCTGCAACCAATAAGATGGATACCAAGATAAAGATTGTCATGTGTCACGCCCTCCCTGTTATGGTTTTACGATGATGCGCCAATAGCCACCAAAATCTGCACCTTCACGAGTTAAAATCCCCATTGAACGCAGTTTGGCAATTTGTTTTTCTACAGCCCTCGAACTGACGCCTATACGATAAGCCATGGCTTCTGCAGAAATGGAAGGATCAGAAATAACCAAGTCTATAATTTTCTGGGCAGTCTTTCCTATTCTTCATTTTTCTTATTTTCCGTTATCTCTCCGAACTTCCTCTCCGAACTTTCCCCGTCGTCTCCGAACCTTCTCTCCGAACTTTTTCGTTTACACCGAACTTTTCAGCATTTACACCGAACTTTTTCTCCGAACCTTCTCCGTTTACAGGGTACTTTTTTGAGGGTACTGTTTACCCTATCTGCCACTTCTTCTACGGGGATCCTGCCGTTCTTGCCCCAATTCAGATTATAGAAAGTCGTGAAGAACGAGGAGGCTTCGGTCTTATAGCGAGGCTCTTTGCCGGGCAGGAAGTTGGGCAGCTTCTCGGTCAGTTCGCGCATCTTGCGTAGGCCGGAACCACGCTTCTCCATATAGTCGAGCTGGGTAAACATATCGGCAATGACGGGATTGCGGCGTATGGACGGAACATTGTAGATGTCGCGGTCTTGAATCTGTGTGCCGTCGAGCATCGCACCGGGCGACACCAATTCCACGCGGTCATCGTAGATGTCGATATGCACTTCGCCGCCCATCACCGTGTAATCCCGATGGATAAGGTGGTTGACCAATCCTTCAAAGATAGCCCGGTCGGAATAGTCGGGCAGATTGAGGCGGTAGTTGGGCATCTTGACCCAACCGCTCATCGTGTAGTTCTTGATGAAATCCATACCGTACTTTAAAAGTAGGACGAGGTTTGCCCTATGTTCTACCGAACTGATGGCATCGTCCTTATAAAGCCCGGTCCAACGGGTGCAGAATATGCGAGACTGGAATACGGTGCAGTTGTCCACAAACAGCAGTCCGGCATTGGTCAGCTTGCCGTCAGACGTGACCAGCCCGAACGATTCCAGATACTTGTCGTTCCATTCCTGATGCGTCTGTTCGCGAAACGTATTGGCAAGGATGATGAAGGAGTGCTTGTCGGCATCCACTTGCGTAGGAAGCGAATCCCACGTCATATGCGTACCTTTCAGCACCAACGAGAGGAGCTGTTGCGCATTGCACTCTACGCTTTCATTACCGACCCGTACAAAAGCCGTGCGTGTTCCGTCTTGATAATAATAATAAGGTGTCAGCACTCCGGCCTTTACTTTCACTTCAAGCAGAGTGCGCCCTCCGTGTTCCATCGGTATAAGCTGCACTTCCGGTACGGGGTCAAGCCGTGCCTTTATCATTTCACTGATAAAGTCGGCATCAGCCTGTGTGTTCTCCAATCCTACAATTTCACCTTCATCGTTTACGCCATAGAACAAGCTGCCGCCCTCCGTATTGGCAAAGGCCGACACGGATTTCAGCCACGACTTCACTTTCTTGCGTTCCAGCATCTCCTTGAAATCGTAAGACGTACATTCTGCTATAAGTCTGTTATCGTGTATCTGCATGATTTTCTTGCTGTTGTTTGGGCACAATTCCCCAATATCGTTTACAAACATACGGAAAAAAGTTCATTTTTCGTTCAGAAGTGATGAATAAAAGCGGATTCTGAACAAAATTCTCTATGAAAACAGATTTTCTTGCCGTTATCATCAGATGGTGTGTAAGTGCTGTATAAGGACAAACCATCGGGCTACTCAAAGGGAACAGTCTTCGCCAAGCATCCGAAAACAGCCTTGATAGTTCTGAATTATGACAAAGTTTAGTATGTGCAAAATTTGCACATACTTCCTAGGAAAGAAAAACGTACAAACATAATGACTTTTGAGGGGAACCTTCCACGATGCTGTTTTAGGTTATCATTTAACATTGATATTTTTATCGTTTTTCTTTCGTTGTTTTCGGCGAAAAACTGTACTTTTGTAACATAGAGCTGTGGTTGCTTATGGATGCTTATTTTCGGGTTTGCATGATATTTGCAACACGTTCACGCAAGTCGCTGATAGATATAACGTATTGATTTTGAGGAAGTCAAATGATTCCGATAAATAAATACATACTAAATCGCAAGCAAAAGCGTGCAGCTCTGGTGAGCTGCACGCTTTTTGCGTTTATGGGGTTCATGGTTTCTATGCCTTTGTGCTACCGCTACCGATTTCCAGAACCATCCCGTTCGCCTTCCTGTTTTATCCAATGTTATAGGACGGTGCAGGGGAAAGCCCGACGGACTTCCTCCGCCACAAGGATAGGAAAAGAAAGGTCTGATGGCACCGCAACCGTCACTGGAGCGGGCATGTCTTTCAGCCATGCTTCAGCCCGCAACTGACTAATTACAAGTTTTTTTATCCTTCAGCCTGAAAGATGAAGGACTTTTTCATGCAAACTCCTGTAGGAAGCGGACAGCAACAGCTGGAGATTTCTTGCAGGAGGCAGCATCCGGTCTTGCAGGAGACTGTCAGCGGTCTTGAGTAGGAAAATCCGTAGCAACGGCCTGCCCAACTGATCCGCACACCATCCCGCCGGCACCTCATCACCCATCGCACACACGTCAGACAGAACCTGAAGGTCAGCTTTCCGGAAACGCCTGCAGAGGGGAAGCGGAGAACGGTGAGCATATGGGGCCTGAAACGTCCGAACCGACGGGCCAAAAGGTGCAGAAAGGTGCGCAAAGGTGCACTTTTGCACATCCTCGTCCCGACCATCGCGTAACTTTGCCGCAAAAAAGAACCTGTATGGAACTGAAAGACATCATCAAGAGGGCGGTACGGCGATGGGCCGCAAGGTGGAAAGCACAGTCTGCTGCCGCTCCCGGAACGGTAGCAGTACAGGAAGCCACGCACCGTAAGGACACCGTAATGACTTCGCTGGACTGCCGGGTAGCCGCCTTTGCAGAAGCCCGCTATGACCTGCGCCACAACGTGCTGACGGGGCAGGCCGAGTTTCGCCCCAAGGGGGAGGAGCGGACTCCGTTCCGTCTGCTCACGGACCGCGACCTCAACTCGCTGTGTCTCGCCGCGCACGAAGCGGGCATCCCCTGCTGGGACCGCGATGTCAACCGCTACGTCTGCTCCGACCGCCTTCCCGACCATCATCCTTTCACCGGTTACTTCAACCGCTTGCCTGCTTGGGATGGCAAGGAACGTCTGGACGGCCTGGCCCGCCGCGTGGCAGACAATCCGTTATGGCGCAGTAGCTTCCGCCGCTGGATGCTGGCCATGACAGCACAGTGGATGGGGCTGGACAATAGTCATGCCAACAGTGTGGCACCGGTACTGGTCAGCGGGCAACAGGGCTGGGGCAAGTCCTTTCTGCCGCAGCCTCCTGCCTCCCGAACTGGCCGCCTACTACACCGACAGCGTAGACATGGCCAATACCGCACGGATGGAACAGCTGCTGACGGGTATGGGGCTGATCTGCCTAGACGAGTTCGACCGCATCCCTGCACGCCGCCATCCGGCCCTGAAGAACGTGATGCAGCTCACCACCCTGCACGTGCGCAAGGCCTACCAGCGCGACACGCACCGACTGCCCCGCATCGCCTCCTTCATCGCCACCTCCAACAGCTACGAACTGCTCGCGGACCCTTCGGGCAGCCGCAGGTTCATCTGCGTGGAGGTGGAGCACCCCATTGACAGCACCCGCATCGACCATGCCCAGGTCTATGCACAGCTGAAGACGCTCCTTTGGGCGGTGAGCGTTATTGGTTCACCCGTCAGGAAGAGGCCGCCATCCAGCAGGCCAACCTGATGTTCAACCGCACCAGTCCGGCAGCGGAGGTCTTCGCCCGTCATTTCCGTGCCGCCCGCCCCGGTGAGGAGGCCGCTCTGTATTCCCTATCCGAAATTATCACCCTGCTGCGCCGGAAGCAGCCCGGCCAGCTCATCGGCACCGGCATGCAGGAGTTCAGTCGCGCCTTGGTAGCCGCCGGCGTGGAACGCAAGCACACTGAAAAGGGAAACCGTTACCGGGTTATGCCGATAACATAGACACCCGAAAGTGGTCTATACGTAAGTGGCTATGGGTGACTTGTCACCTGACGAAGGAGGGAGGGAAACAAGGTTGCGGATGTTTATGTCGAAGTGGGCATTCAAGAGACAATATGGCGTCACGCCAACGGCACGCGCCACCATGGTATCTCTTTGTCTGATGAAAAGGGCAGGCACTAAAGTGAAAGGGAGTACGGAATAAATAGAACTGTCTATGGATGCTTTGTTTTCTCGGCCTTTCCATATAAAAGTTCAGGCTCTGCGGCCATAAGATTATTGTCACTTTCCGGTATTTCGTATGTTTTGACCTTGCGGTCTTCAAGATAAATGTGATTCAAGGTGTAAGCCAATGATTCCAATGTCAGCATCCGGATTTTAGGTTTCAGTTGACATTCCCATATAGTGATACAATGCCAGCCCATAGCAGCGAGCTGGCATTGCTCCTTTTTATCACGCTCCTTATTCCGTTCAATTTTCTTTTGCCAAAACTCAATGTTGGTCTTAGGCAGACGGAAGTATTTGCAATTCTCATGACCATGCCAGAAACAGCCATTCACAAAGATAACCGTGCGGTATTTACGCAGCACCAAATCAGGATGACCAGGCAGACGTGGATGGTTGAGCCGATAGCGGAAACCCTGGTTGAAAAGGAACTTGCGCACTAAAATTTCAGGCTTGGTATCCTTTCCACGTATTGCAGCCATATTGCGATGGCGTTGTTCTTTGGTTAGTCTATCCATATAACTTTATAGTTTAACCTATTCCTGTATGGGATTAGATGTTTCAAGATTACATACAAATATAAAGTAATTTGGGGCGATACAAAATCTCTGTTTTCCTAAATTTAATGGATTAATTCCCTTAAGATAATTTTTTTTAGTTATCTATCAAGTGCAAACGTATTTCCATATCTCTATTAAGGATGGATTGCATGACATTGTCCAATTCATCCACAAAATTAATCAACACTCAGAATGATGTATGGATTCAATAATACGAATTATACTATGTAGTTCATAAAGAAGTGGAACATTATCTAATTCTGATAATTGTTTTTTAACAGATAAATCATAGATTTGTGTTTCCTGAATTCAGTAAGGCATTTTTCTATATATAAATTAATTACCTGTTGCCCCAATTCATCTGTCTCCAAAACCGTACGTTTCATCATTATTATTTGATGTCCGATGAACAGAATACTGGTAGCAAGAGACATTATATCCTCATAATTTAAAAGCTTTGTATTAACAGTTCCTTGTTTCTCGGAAATAAATTTTGGATAAAATGAATTGTTGCTTTCTTTAGTGCCCAATAAATGTCGTACATTATAATTACGGAACATAGATGAACCCCTATGCTACCGTCTTTGTCAATATATACAAATTGTACTAATATAGTTGTAATTGATTGTCTTATAATATATTCCTGACTTGTGTAAATGTCGTATTTTCCAAGTATATTTATCAAAATATCATCAATTAGTATGCAAGCTCTGTTATATTCTTCAATACCGTAGAATTCAATTGCTATGTTCAAATTTTGCTTTTTCCTTATTTATGGTACAATTTATTCCTTCATTAAAGAAATCATTCCTGATACTATTTGCGATATTTTGAGGTAAATTTGTCTCTAGTTGTTTATATCTTGCCATCTGAGATGCTATAGTTACCTTGGTGATATTACGGCATAATGTTTCCCAAAGAACCCATAATGATAAAATTGAGTCGTATTCTTTTTTGTCCAGCAATGCAATACTTTGTTGATCAGAAATATAATCCGACAATTGTTCCTTGAATTTCATTTGCATCACCTTTGTTGCGATTAATGCCTCGAATAAACAAGCCTTTGACGGCATTTTATTATTATCTTTTTGTGATAAAACTGTAGGAAACTGACGATAGAATCCTAAAAGATTTGATACATAATTATTGATAGATTTAACAAATATATCCCATGAGCCGTTTTTCCCACAATCAGGACAGTCTGTTATTCCATAACCAAATTCATTGGATCTGACGAAAGTTAGTTCAGGAATTTCTTTACTGGTAGAAAGATATACATAAATCGTATGCCTCATTTATTTCTTTCGAATTAAACATACCTTTTTTAAAAAGGTGGAGAATGCGTTGGTCAACCGTTGATTTGCGGTTGCAATTTCTTTTCGTATGGATATGAATATTGAAGCATAATCTTTTTTATTAGGTATGCCGATTTTATTCTTGTATTGATTAACAATGCACGCCCTTATTTCATACATGGCATCTATTGGGAGATTTGATTTTTGAATGTTTTTCTCTGAATCAATAATCATATCTGATAAACCATCTTTGCCAAATTTTACATGATAGTTTTTCTTTTCAGGGAATGCTTTTCTTAACAGATTTATAATTTTGACTAGATGGAAATTTATTGAAATATCCTTTGTCTGCTGATTTATCGAATAATCATTTCCTCCAATATAGTCAAGATAACAAGTAGCTTCAATACTCCTATCCGAAATACAGAAGTTGGTTATCAGTTGTTCTATTCTAAGTTTCTTGATGAAAAATTTTCAAGAGCATCCCAACAATCTTCTTTTTATCTTTAATGATTTTAATCCTAGAAGTATTGATGAAATTTCAGCTGTGGTTAAAGATGTTAATTCAATTTCTCCTTTTATGTTAATGCATGGATGGGAATGTCCTAGACTTAACGATACAATGCGTCTGATAAAGTTACCCAATCAGAACTAGAAGAACATGAGACAGTATGTTTATTTGTAATAAATTTATCTATATTGCGGAATATTTGATACTGAGAAGGGAATAAACTGACTATATCAGAAACGTCCGGTATATATGAAAGTTTTTTAATAAATCATACAAGCTCTGCCTAATGTCAATTTCGGTAAGGTTAATTGGCAGATAATATTCCCAAAAAGAGCCGCTTTTTTCTTTGAGTTGATCTATCAAAGAGCGGTTTTCACATAAATATTCTTCTGTTCCCTTCCATATTAGAGCACGAACAATACCTGCAAATTGTTTTGCTGGTAATATAGGCTCATTAATGGCAGAAGAAATTAATAGATTTGTAGCCATCCCTTCCTTGTAAAGATTGAGCAAATACAAATGAGCATCGGTTATTTCTGATTTGAAATAAAAAGATAAGGCATTTTCTATCATTGTGTCGCTATCATCTCCATAAATTGATTCTATCAAAATTCTAGTCCTAATAGGTGGACATCTGATAAAAAACCATTTGCGCTTTCAACGAAGAATTCTCCCATATATTTTCCAATAGAATTTTGGACATTAGAATATGAAGTATTTTCAACAAAACCTTAGACCCTCTTTTTATTTTACCGCCGAAGAAGTTGATGGTAATAATTTTTCTCAAATACAGTTTTTTCATTTTGCGACAATAAATTCCATTGCGATGCAAGTTTGTCCTTTAAAGCTTGACCTTGAGTAATGAAATATACAAATTCAAGTAATGGAACATTGCTGCCAAGTTTATCCCAACAGGACTCAAAATCGACAATTATCCCCTTGTTTTGCTGGCACAACACCTCATAGATGAGTTGTGCTTCTGCCTTGTTAAGCGTCAATTCTATATCCTTATACATAACTTCACTTCCCAATCTAGAACGATATTGATTCCAATCTTCATTCCTAAGCGAAATCAAGCAACGTACATTTTTGACTACACTAAAAGTTTTAACCAACAGAATCCAAGAATCATCTGCTGGTTTTGCATCGAAATACAACATGACAGGAACGGTTAATCCTGTGCATAATTCAGTTAGAGTGGCTCGTAAGTTTGACAAGCTATGCATATCACAGGACAATATTTCAAAGGCTAATGCACAGTTATCTTTAATATAACGATAGGCTAAAGTACTTTTTCCCCTGTCCAGAAGCGCCATTAATAATAACAACATTTTTTCTTTGAATGCATCATGTATTGCAATATTTTTCTCATGCCTAATTATATCCAAGTCATTAGCAATGTGATTTGATGATGCAGAAACACCAGAATAGAATTGCTGCTTCAGGATGTCAGTATCAAGATGAAGAGACTGCTCAAATAGAGGGATTACACGTACACCGAGCTCATTCAATGCTGCTTTCTGCCTGTTCTCAAAAGCTTGATAGCATTGTAATTCTTTTATAAATTCTTCATATGTAAAATCGTCATGATTTTTCGGCTTTCGCTTACCCATTGAAGCATGTACTTAATTTCTTTATCAGGATTGAAGGTGGGATATTGAGATTTCAGTTTTGTAGAAATCTCATTATATAAAGTGCTTTCGTAAACAACACCTAGTTGGTATTGTAAAGACAGACGTTTTGCATTATTTCTTAGTTCTTTATCCTTGTTTCGTTTCAGAAATTCTTGAATAGACGATGCGTTTTGAAGATCATTTCCTACTTCTCCAAATGAAACAAGGCGTATGCACACGTTCTTGTTTCTTGACAGTGTATTGATAGCACGCTTAAAAAAGAAGTTGTGCCAGCAGGCGAAGTTAAATCAGATGGCTGAATTTTTTTATTATAGTTTTTTATTTGAATAGTTTCAACAACAACTTCATTCTTTTTGATGTCTAAATCCTCAATACCTTCAGGAACATAAAGCAAATCAGAATCACAATCGTTTATTACTCTGTGTATTGTATATAGAAATTGAGTCCTAAATCCTCTTATTGTATCGCTTACTGCCATAACTTTATTTGATAATTTGCAATTCTTTATCCATCATAACTATTTTATCCAATTCTTCAAAAGTAGTGTCAATAAACGTGTAGTTTATCATCTTGTTTGTATTGATGGGCTGAATGTTGGTATATTGTTTGCGGAAATACCGCAATTCAAAGGCCAATCGCAAATCATCTATTGGTACTTCGTCGCCTTCTATCTGTTTAGCTTCCTTGGCGGTTATAGTACGTACTCTGACAATCTCATAGACATCCCGAATCCCTTGCCCTTTTATATAAGGCATGAAGAAATGCAAGTTTTGTAATGCTATGGTTGTCGGAAAATGTTTGCCTGTATAATACAAGGTTGCTGTTCCGTCAAAGGAAACTTTGTGTATAACCTCGGCGAACACTGTTGCCGACCAGTCCGATAAGTACACGGTTTCCTACATCTACAAAAGTACCCTTTTGTGGAATGACACGTGATATAGTTTCCTGTGATTTTGTATTTATCAAACCCTCAATGAATTGTTCCAATAACTTTCTGTTGCGTTCATCCTTAGGGCGCAAGGGGAAAGCTCCGATATTCACTTCTGCAATACTTTTGTAGAAATTAGATACTTCCACCTATGTTGGTTCTCCATCCCCAGGAAAAGGATATAACCGCCTATCACTTCCTTTTTGAGTGCATCAGACGAATAATCCTTATAATAAATGGCATCCCTGTAGCGGTGCATCTGGTTGATTGCATCGTCTGGCGGCACATCTACCCTTTTACTTTTCCACCGATGCGGTATTTCGCATCAAAAGATAAGTCAGTTTCATGCCTTCATGCAAATCATTCTTGGTCAACCGTAAAACGATGTCCGGTTTCTGCGGAACAGTTTTGGTAACTAATTCCTTTATGCCTGTCGAGTCATTGTCGTTCTCTGTGCTTTTCGGATTGTACACCAGCTCTGCCAGTTCCACATTGTCTTTCTTGAACAAGATGCGTGAGTGCTCCCCTTTGCCCAACTCCCATGTAAACAGGCCGTTCATTTCCATACGATTGCGGTGGTCTATGTCTTCATCGTTCAGATGCAGTTGCTCCTTTACAATGTGGCTCACTTCTATGAAACACCATATCTCATACAGCGTGGCGATGTCTTTTGTCTGAAGCTTGTAAATGCCATCGTTGAGCGAATAGGCACGTCGCAGCAGATTCCATGTGCGGTAAACCTGACTGTAGCCCGATGCCTTCTGTAAGACAAGGCTTTCTTGGTTCAGCCCCTTAAAGCGTCCTATGGTTCGGAAAAACGGATTGCTTTGCAACCGTTTCAACGTGGTTGACACGGCCTGCATTTCTGATTTCATGGCCTCTGACACTCCCTTTACGCTTTCAATCTGTTTCTTCAGTGCTTCATATTTATCGGTTATTTGCGCGAGGAGAATTTCAGGAAACGGTTTTCCGGTGTGTCGTTCGTGTGTATTTGTTCTTCCACACGATACAGATGAGCTGGTTCCAGTCGGTGTTCTGCCAGTCCGTTTTCGATGGATACAGGGATATGTCTCAGTTTATCCGCTTTTAGATAGGTCTGATGTCCATGCAATCTGCGCCGTGGACGCTCAATGATATTCTTGCAAGCCTTGATAAATTTCTGTTGCTCTCCGGCGAATAAGCTCCACCATACGATTTCCGGTGTCTCACCATTCTTGTCAGGCGTAAATCCGTGGAATGTTCTTCGCATATAGTCGAGTGACAGCATACGGTATTCCCGTTCAATATCCTCAATGATGGCTTTCCAATGCTTGTGATAATCGAGCTTGCTGCTGAGCACTTCAAACGAAAAGCTGAAACGGCGTGTTTCGCTACCTGCCTTATATATCAGCCGGATTTCACTGCGGCCTATTTCGTTGCCATAGTTCAAATAGCCTGCAAGGATATGCCGATGGAAAGTAAACCGCTCATTGTCGCCTTGCAGGATAGAGCCAAACTGCGCGTCTTTCACATAGTCCTTGAAGTCCACCCACACCGGTAGTCCGTATTGTCAAAGAATACAGCTTGTGCCGGAACGTTTTGCTCTATCGGCATTTCTTTGTCAGAGCCTTTTAACCAGACAACAGACTCCACACCGTCAGACCAAGAATAAGAGGACAGAAGTGCTTCTTTGCCTATATTGTTCCTGGCCTTTTCCCAAATGACATCGAATTTTGTACACTCAATACTCAACTCGAAATCCCTATGCCGTATAGTCAAAAGTTCCATTGTCAGCTCCAAAAACTTGTATAGCCAGATATCAGTCGTTGTTTCATCTCATTCAATTTCTTTAAGGATACCGATTTTTCAATGGGGAATCCGTCTGATATGTTTACCAGTTTTTCGGTTATGACTCGTTTTAAATTGTCAAGTAAGCTATCTGTCACTTTGGTGTCATCACCTTCAATGCGCGACAGGATTTTCATGTTCGTCACCTCGTCCAACGTCCTTGCTATCACATATCCGTCCGGCAGTTCATTGCCTTCTTCATCTTTGTTGTAAGGCAAATTGTTCACTACATAAAGAAGGAACTCGTTGCGTGTGCGGTAAGCCACCTTGAATGGAGTACCCTCCAGCACAGTATTGACTGCTTTCAGGTAATTTAACGCCTTGTCACAAACTTCCCGGTTGTCGGAATAAACATCCACTCCTTCCACAGCCGTCCCTATAAGTTCTTCATAGCCCAGTTTCTCTATATGTTCGTAACGCTCGGTCAATCCTGCATCCAAATCCACTTCGTTCATTTCAATGGTCATGGCACGGTCAAGCACTTTGCGTGAGAAGGAGAATGTGGTTTCATCCATGTTTACGGTGCCAACAACTATGAGGTTTTGAGGGATGCAGATACCTTCCTTATTGAACTTTTTCGTATATCATCCTTCATAGTCAGAGAGGCTGTCAGATTGAAATACCATTCTTCATCAACCTTTTCCAATATCGGATCGGTAGTTACCAGACCATCCTCATGGCTCTTGCGTGATTCTATCACGCTCAGATATTCTGCGAAATATTGCTCTACGGGTGCAAGATTCATTTCGTCAAGACACAAAAAATAGGGTGTATCCGTATCTTCCCACGCTTTGGCAATGAACTTCAAAAACTCTCCTGCTATAAACTCGGCCTTGCCGCTGACACGACTTACATAACCTATCAGTTCGCTGGAGTCATGCCAGTTCGGTTTTACTTGCACCATCTCAAAGTTCTTAGGTTTTTGAGCTTTAAATTCAGTAGAACCTTCATTCCAACACGCACGTGCCAATTCACGCACAATACGGCTTTTTTCCTGTTCCTGATATACCAGCCAATAAAAGGAACGGTTTTGATTTGATAGCGGTGATATAGGGGCGAAACTTTATATTAATGACAGCTTTTTTATTTGCATTCTTTGCCTTTGAAAGGTTTTCTTTGAATATGTTGCTTCTTTTGTATCTTTTTGATAGATTTCAAGATATAAATTCATGTAGAAGTTTGCGATCTTTATTTTTTCATCTTCTACACTCCACAGTGTTCCGTTTATAGTCAGATATTAATCTTGACCATCTGTTCCTTGATTTGAAATATCTGCAAGATTTTTGTACCAATTTACAGCTTTGAAAACAAGTTTTTGCAGATTATATGATAAACAAAAAGCATTCCTCAGCCCTCTTTGTTCAGTTCGTTGACAGACCAGCTGAACCCCAGGCACCCCTTTGTACCTGCTCGCCAATAAGATAGACTGGCAGCGTTTTGAATCCTCCTTCTCACCATTATACAGCTCGGACAACGGGCGTCCGGCAAAGCCGATCCGTTTGATGTGCGGACTTCTGATTCTTAAGCACGTGCGTAACCTGTCCGACGAATCGGTCGTGGAGCAATGGGGCGAGAACGCTTATTACCAGTACTTTTGCGGGATGCTTGAGTTCACGCCTTCCTTCCCCTGCAACGCGAGCGAGCTGGTGCATTTCCGCAAGCGTATCGGCGAGAAGGGGATGGAACTGATCTTGTCGGAAAGCATCCGTCAACCAGAAGGATGATGACCGTGACCACCATGACACGGCCTTCATCGACTCCACCGTGCAGGAAAAGAACGTGACTTACCCCACGGATGCGAAGCTGCATAAGAAGATTATCCGCAAAGTGTTGTCCATCGTGAAATCCTTAGGTCTCCCCCTGCGCCAAAGCTACACATTCGTCCTTAAGAAGATTTACCGTGACCAACGTTTCCGCAACCATCCGAAGAACCGCGGCAAGGCTCTGAAGGCGGACAGGCGCCTGCGCACCATTGCGGGAAGGCTTGTCAGGGAACTCAGGCGTAACCTGAAGGGGAACCACGACTACGACTCTTTGCTCGACCTCTTTGAACGGGTGCTCTCACAGGAGCGCAACTCTCCGGGGAAAATCTATTCCCTGCATGAGCCGGAGGTGCAGTGCATCAGCAAGGGCAAGGAGCACAAGAAGTACGAGTTCGGCAACAAGGTCTCAATCATCCGCTCAATCACCGGAATTATCCTGGGAGCCAAGTCCTTCCGCAACGAATATGACGGGCATACCATTGAAGAGTCGCTTCTGCAGGTGGAACGCATTACCGGCAAAAAGGTCAGGAGGCTGGCGGGAGACAGGGGCTACAGGGGAAAGAAAGAGGCTGGCGGGACACAAATATTGATACCGGATGTTCCCAATAAAAAGGACAGTTACCACACACGAAGAAAGAAACACAAGCTTTTCTGCAAGCGTGCAGGAATAGAACCTACTATCGCACATCTGAAATCGGACTTCCGTTTAGGGCGCAACTTTTATAAAGGTGTGTTCGGGGATATCATCAACCTGCTTTTAGCTGCCGCCGCATACAACTTCAAAAGAGCCATGAGGACTCTTTTGCCGCTTATTGAAAATATCCGCGAGATACTGTTTCTGCGAAACATTTATGATTAATAAGAGCAGAAAATGTGTTCAATTATGGAAAAAGAAGAATCGTCGCCTCTCATAAGCGAGGAGTTTAAACTTTCAGTACTCCGCGACTATTATAGCAGCGGAATGAGCAAACGTGCCTGCCGTCAGAAGTATGGTTTAAGCAGTCCTACAATGCTAAATTCTTGGCTAAAGAAGTACTCGTATGTTATACAGCCGCTATCTTTGCAGGCAGAACCAACTCCGGAAGAAATGTCCAACCGCAGCAAAGAAAGTTACCGTGAAGAGAACGCTCAGCTGAAGAAGCGCATCAAGGAATTGGAGAAGGCCCTGTCCTTCTCCCGTCTGGAAACCGAGGCCCGTGATTTGATGATCACCCGCGCGGAAGAATACTTCAACATTCCCATCAGAAAAAAACCTGGGGCCAAACAGTAACGGAGCTGGTCAGGGTCCGCGGCCTGAAGGTCGCGCAAGCCTGCCGTCTGTTTGGCCATTGCCGCCAGGCTTTCTACCAGTTGAAAGCCGACATCGTGGAAGAAACGAAACGCGAGCGTGTCATCATCGCCAACGTGCAGGAAATCCGTCGTGAAGACCCAGGCATCGGCGGTTACAAGCTTTGGATAATGCTCTGCGCCCTGTTCGGCCCCGGTTTCATGCCCGGGCGCGACAGCTTCTACATGCTGCTGCGGCGTTACCGCCTGATGCTCCCTCCCCGCAAAGCCCGCCATACGACCAACTCCCACCACCGCTACCACAAGTGGAAGAACCTGGTGAAAGGGCTTGCCCCGATGGAAGCCAACCGTATATGGGTGGCCGACATCACCTACATAGACCTGGCCGACGGGAGCGTCTGCTACCTGCACCTGATAACCGACGCGTACTCCCACAAGATAGTGGGCTGGATGCTTGCCGACAGCCTTCGCTCGGCCATAACCATGCAGGCCTTGGAACAGGCCATCGCCCAGGCCGTGGCCATGCGTGGAAGCGACAGCCTCAAGGGGCTGATCCACCACTCCGACCGTGGCGTGCAGTATTGCTGCGACGACTATGTGGCCATGCTGCAGTCCCATGACATCTCCATCAGCATGACCGAGGACTACAACCCCACGGACAACGCCATAGCCGAGCGGACCAACGGCATCATAAAGATGGAGCGTGTCTACAGCCAACGGCATTTCCGGGACGTGGAGCATGCACGCCATGTCATCGGCCGGTACATCCACTTCTACAACCACTTCCGCCCGCACATGAGCATCGGGTACAAGGTCCCGGCTGTGGCGCATTTGGAGCGGGGAGAACAAAAAAAGATGTGGAAAACGAAAAAATACCTCCCCGAAGGCGTCCAAAATGGAAATAATGATGTATCATTGCAAAGCCGAACGACAGGGTCGGGCGAAAGCGCATGCCGGAGTTTCTGACCCAAAACCATATGCCCCATCCAGGGGCATACGGTTTTGCCGAACGACAAGGCCGGGGTCCGCGAGTCCGGTGTTCCTGACAGGCAAAGCAGCACGACTTCCAAGGAAGCGTCTACTTATACAGGACATAATTTGAATGGTGTCTAGTGAAACAGTTAGCAATACCGGCATGAAATCGGAACTTTCCGGCAAAGCGTCAATTTATAAAACAAAAAAGTGTCTAGTGAGTCGCGGTCTTGAATCTGTGTGTCGTCGAGCATTGCACCGGGCGACACTAACTCCACACGGTCATCGTAAATATCAATATGTACTTCGCCGCCCATCACCGTGTAATCCCGATGGATAAGGTGGTTGACCAATCCTTCAAAGATAGCACGGTCGGAATAGTCTGGCAGATTAAGGCGGTAGTTGGGCATCTTGACCCAACCGCTCATGGTGTAGTTCTTGATGAAGTCCATGCCGTACTTTAAAAGTAGGACAAGGTTTGCCCTGTGTTCTACCGAGCTGATGGCATCATCCTTATAAAGCCCCGTCCAACGGGTGCAGAATATGCGCGACTGGAATACGGTGCAGTTGTCCACAAAGAGCAGTCCGGCATTGGTCAGTTTGCCGTCAGACGTGACCAGTCCGAACGATTCCAGATACTTGTCATTCCATTCCTGATGCGTCTGTTCGCGGAATGTATTGGCAAGATGATGAAAAAGAGTGTTTGCTCGCATCCACTTGCGTAGGGGAGCGAATCCCACGTCATGTGCGTACCTTTCAGCACCAACGATAGGAGTTGCTGCGCATTACACTCCACGCTCTCATTGCCGACCCGAACAAAAGCCGTGCGTGTTCCGTCTTGATAATAATAATAAGGTGTCAGCACTCCGGCCTTGACTTTCACTTCAAGCAGGGTGTGTCCTTCGTGTTCAATCGGTATAAGTTGCACTTCCGGCACGGGGTCAAGCCGCGCCTTTATCATTTCGCTGATAAAGTCGGCATCCGCCTGTACGTTCTTCAATCCTACAA
>VOFD01000410.1_pt1 | contig 26001 bp, 40 predicted proteins | sample 5384101 | NCBI WGS metagenome assembly VOFD01 (sample SAMN12384723, study PRJNA508395) | human gut metagenome | isolation source: healthy gut C | host: Homo sapiens
TCAGGCGTTGACTAACGGCTGGTACTTCAATATTCTTACCGGAGACAGTGTCCATGCTCCTGATAGAGGTCAGTGGTGGTGTCATGTAACCACCTTTGCAACCGATGTAATTCGTCAGGACTTTTATGCTATCGCTCCGTCTAACGGAAAAGGGCGGCATGTCATCCGTTGGCATCACTCGATATATTACGATGGATGGTCTGACTTTGAGTGGGTAACGCCACCTATGATGCTTGGTGTTGAATATCGAACAGCAGAGAAGTGGAAAGGCAATTCTGTATATGTGATGGCTGTATCCGGCGGCGCTTACCCAGATAATGCATCAAAGCAGTTGACCATTCAAATCCCAAATTATATCGGCCCTGTTAGAATGATTGAAGCTTCTGGAGTTCTTGATGTTGCTGGTTCTCAAGTGCCTGGAGTGTTTGGCGGTGATGCAAACTTATCGGACGAGAGCTATCTTGGAATGTTTATCCAAAACTCAGAGGTTGGAGCATTTATTGTTACGGTTGCGTCGAAACGTAACGTTGGACAAACCTTTACTCTGAAACTCAAATATTGGAAGCCCGAGGAATAGTGTTTTTTGTGTATGCGATAGATACCCATGAATTAGAAGTGCCGTCTCCATAAGAAGTCCCGTATTCCTCTGTCGTTGTGATGATAATATTGTCTTGGTCCACCAATATCCCTGCAATCCCTGGATTGCCCACAAGGTTGTTACCATCGTTATCAAAGGCACACCGAATTGTAAGTCGAAGGCCAATATCTGAAACGCCATGCGCTATGGATGGCTCAGCCGACAAAATATCCTGGTTAGCCTTGTATAGCTTTCCCCCCGCGAGTGCAGTAAGACCCCGCATTATAGACGGACTCGGAGCTATATTCTTCCGCCGCAGCAGCAGATGCAGCCTCCTGCTGTGCTTTATCAGCAAGTTTCTTAACGGCATGTGTATTTTCAATGAGCCTGGAAATTACGGGATTAACAATGGTGCTGGCCCGGACCGGATCAGTGTCCTGGATCTTACGGATGGTCTCCGCATTATAAACCGGGCTTTCCGGGAGTTGGTAAAATTCTTCAGCCATGAGCTATATCTCCTTTAAGTTAAAACTCGTCATCGAATTCAAAGGTAAAACTAACACCTTCGTCCTTCTTTTTTGAATACATGTTTTTAATAGCCACCAAATCCCCATCGCTGTCCACCAGCGCTGCCTCGCTGATCTCCTCGCCCACCAGTGCGTCCTTGGGAATGGTTACCGCATAGCGGGCGGTGGTTTCAGCCGGGTAGGTCACGCTCTCCACCTCATAGCGGGCGAGTTCGCTGTTGAGGGCCGTCTGTGTTTCCGTGGGCACGATTGGCTCCCCACTGACATTCACGCCTCCGCTGCCGAAGGCCACATGGGTAATGACGGCCAGCGGCTTTTCCGGGTCGCTGGCGGCCATGCAGAGCTTTCTGCGGCGCGTTTTGGTAATTACGCTATTTTCGTTCATTAAAACTCCTCCTGCATGATTTGGGCATTGAATTTTCGTGTGCCATCAAAGATGGCCGTCCCATCGAAGGCATACCAGTTATCCATGGTCACCGTCGCGCTGACCTCCTCCTGCACAGGAAATGCAGTTCGGAGGGCCATGGACCGGAATGTAATCCCGCTGAAAAACTGGTTAAACATAACGCTGCCATCAAAATCGGCCTCTCCGTCAAACCGCACTACATGTTGCCCCCTGGTGTTGGCAAAACAGGAACGCATCTTCAAGCGGTACAGGGAGAACTCGTTTCTGTTCTTCAAACTGGTGGGTTGGAACGCACCCGTAATATCAAATATCAGGTGGGCTGGTTTGATCCCATCAATCTGCCGGATGAGCTCCGGCAGGTTGGGGAAAACACTCTCAGACAGCAGGTAGACGATAACGGTAAAGGCATACTGGCTGAAATGCTCCACCACCGCGCCCTCGCTCCCCGTAACAATCGACACCATCTCCCGGATTGCCTCCACGGTGGTGGTGCCCCGCGTGTTCAGCTTTGCCAGCACCTTGGCCCGCCGTGCCTCCAGGCTTTCCGCAGTGTTGACCGGCAGCTCGAACAGGCGCTCATGGCGGGGGAGCAGGAAAGTGCTGGTGCTGATGTTCAACTGCTGTTCCAGCGCGGCGATGGTGCGCTGCGTCTGCGTCAGCTCCGTCTGCTCCGCTTGGAGGAGGTCTGCCATCTGCGCCATTGTCCGCACCTGCTTGGGAAGCATAAACGTATCATTGATCGGCACTGATCTCCACCTCCTCCAGCGTGAAATATTCCTCGTAGCCGGATGTGAGGGAGGCAAGCTGCCCGTTCAGGGTGTAACTGATAATATCCGCCACGCCGTCCACGCCGAAGATAAGGTCACCGATCCGGTAATAGCTGATGCTGCTCTTCCGGTTTTCATCGCCCCGGACAGGCGCGGTGTCGAAGTCCTCCCGGTTTACACTCTCAATGTAGCTCTGCAGAGCCGCCTGGACATTCTGGCGGATGTCCGTGATGTTGTGCCCGCTGGCCACCGTGACCGCAACCACCACGGTAACGGCCTTGGGCGTGGCGGCCACCACCGTCACATCGGCCCCGATCTGGCGTTCCGCCTCAATGTGGGCCTCTACATTGTCCAAGACCACCTCATCCGGCGCGCTGTACTTGTCGGAGAGGATGATCAGCTTGACCTTGCCTGCTCCACATACCTCTGCGCCCAGGCATTTGGCACCGCCCACGCCTGGCACCTGCTTTGCCCAGTAAATAAAATGGTTTCTGTTTCCGCTTGTGATGGGTCGCCGGATCTTCTCAAGCACCCGGTTTCGGAAGGACTCATCACTCTCAGCCTCTGCTCCTCCACCAAAAGGGGCGGTGTTGGTAACAGATGCGACACCGGAAATGGCCGTGCGCAGCGCCGTAATGGTGCCGATGGCCACATTCCCCACGGTGCCCGCTGTCTGGCACCTGGCTCCGATTTCGCAGTAACCTTCCGTGTTGATCTGTGCTGTTGCAGTGGTTGCAAAGGCCAGTGTGCCGTACAAAACCTCTGTGCCCAGCGGGATAACCGTCCCCGGCTCCCCGGTGAATAGAAGGTTTCCCACCGACGCTGCGGCGGGGTTTCTGGTTTCGTTGTAGTCCAGAGCCTTCCGGTCGAGATATTCGCCCTCGGCGGTATCCAGCAGCACATGGTCGGGGATGGGCTGCACCTCCATCGCGTCCATGCGGGCCATCTCCTCGGCCACAGCCTGCAGGTTATCCATGCTGAAGCCGCCCTCGATCTTGTTCACAGGGTTTTGCAGGCTGTCCCGCATACGCTTCAGCACAGCAGATGCGCTGAAGTCCATGGTTTCCTCACTCATGCCACTCTCACCTCCTTGGCTTCCCATTCAATCTGCTCGGCCCCGTAAACTGTGGTGCAGTCAAACTCGACTTGCACCCCGCTGTCGGTGCGTGTAAACTGGAAATTGCTCAATTCTAAAATATAGGGGTTGACCATCAGCGCCTCGATGATAAACCGCTTCAGCTCGGAAGTCACAATCTCCGAGTGCAGGCCGCTGCCGATCAGGGTGTGGATCTCGCTGCCGAAGGCGCCGTCATAGGCGGTGTAGCGGAATCGCTCTGTAGTCAGCGCCTTGAATATCCATATCCGCAATGCCTCATTGCCCTCCACCAGGTAGGTGTTCCCATCACGGAGCAGCAGGCAGTTGTTTTCAAAGTCGTATGCGTACTCCCGAAACATCGGCAGCTCACTGCTCTCGGAGGATTCCAAAACCTCCGGGCTGATAAAGGGAATATGCTCATGCTGGCACCACCTTTGCGATAACATAAAACGCGACGCCGGATTCATACACCAGCACTTCATCCCCGGCCTGGAGGGACAGGGAGGCGCTTTTGTAGAGGTGCTTCGAGATCACCTGATCATGTGCTTTGATGGTCAGCGGGGTGGTGGTATTGACGGTTGCAAACCGCCAGGTGCCGTCCGTGCCGCTGGAGCCGTCACCGCGCAGAGCCTCGGCCATCTCTACAGCCCATCTTGACATATCTCTCGCCTCCTATCCTTGGGATTGGTTTTCAATCTCCTTCTCGTCCATCATGTTGGAGAAGGCCAGCGTCAGGGCCATCTCGTGTTTGCCGTCCGTGAAGGTGTGGGTGTCGCTCTCAATATAGAACTTGCCAAATAGCCCGGTAGTGGTTTCCTGGACGATCAGCGCGTAACCGCTGACCGCCCGGCTGTCTCCTGGACAACCGGTGACGCTGCCGGTCTGCTCCAGCGTCTGCAGGAGGGCCTTGGCCTCGGTCTGTGCGTCCTTGCCGTCCTCCTGCTTGTAGACCGTCTGCACCACGCCATACTTCTGCTGGGCGGCTGTGTCCTCCACCACGCCGATCTGGTTGCCGTCCTTATCTGTGATCAGCACCCGGTCAACCAGGTTTTGCAGGCTGGTCTTGTAATTGGCCTCCGTCAAATTGTAGGAGCCGTCCAGCACCACCCCGCAAAACGCCCCCTTTTCGATTACATGGAGCTGTGTGGCGTTTTTAATCAGGGGGATGTATTTCTTGCCGTTCTTCCGGCTGGCGGCTGTGTAGGCCGCCATAATGCCGTCATACGCTTTCTTTCCCAGCCATGGCATATAAACGGGGATCCCCGTGGCTGCAGCCGAGCCGAAGGGGATCCCCAGGTGGGAACATATCCAGGCAGTGATGGCCTCCGGGGTTTCGTTGTCGAACACCCGGTTGATGTCGGACTTTGTGACATAGAACATCAGGTCGAGGGCGGTGTAGGTCACCACATTCCCGCTGCCGGACTTCTCAATATCAAAGACCGGGCCGCTGAAGAGCAGCTTCCCGTCCTCCAGGAATTGCACCTGGTCGCCCTCGTTGATGTTCACTTTCGGGAGAAAGCGGTCGCTGTCCTTGTTGGCCACCGTGAATACCAGCTTCCGGGCCACCTGCTTGCTGTCGCCGCTCCAGGTGACCTTTTCGATGACCTCGGCCAGCTGCTTCCCCCGGCGTTCAGTTCATAGCTCATGGGATCACCAGCTTCTGTCCAGGTTTGATCAGGTTGGGGTTGCTCCCGATTGTCCCCTTGTTGGCCTCATAGATTTTCGTGTACTGGGAGCCGTCGCCATAGTACTTCTTGGCGATGTTCCACAGACAGTCCCCGGCCACCACTGTGCAGCTCTTGGGGGCTGTCTGCGTGTTGGGGCGATTGTTCAGCCCGTTGGTGTCGCTCTGCTGCTGGGACGCCATCTTTACTGCCGGGATATTCAGAAAGCGGTACTCGGACAGCACCAGGGTGTAGTACACATCCTTGTCCCCCTCCCGGTGCTTCCTAGTCAGCTTGTCGATGCTCATGGCCAGATTGAAGTCACAGTCGCTGATGATGACGCGGATGGGCTGTGTGCTGGTTTTCCACTTCTCCAGCAGCCGGATATACTCCATCGGCTCCCGGTCAGCGTAACGGGCCAGGGGGACGATGGGGCCGGGAAAAAAGCTGGACAGGGAGCCTGTTACCAGGCCCCGGTGTCCGATCAGGTTTGCCTCGCCGATATTCAGCAAGGTAATCTTCTGGTTGTTCTGTGCCTCAGAGAACTCAAACTCCGAGGGGTTGATGGGGAGATTGAACATCTCCTCATGGTTGTTATAGCTCAATTCAATGATGCGCTGCTTCAAGCGGCCACCTCCTTATGCGGGCGCAGGCACCATGTTCTTCACGGCCAGCACCACTTCCTTGGCGACCTTCTCGCCGATCTTATCAATGTCGGCCTCTTCCCGTACTACAATGGTGTCGGCCAGCTTTGCCAGGGTAACCTGGATGATTGACGCGGCTGAAGAGGAGCCTCCGCTCCTGCGGATCGGCGCATTAGCCGGGACAGGGGTGGCACTCTGCGCTGCTGTAGCTTCCCGCATCTTCTGCAAGCTGCTGGCCAGCTGCACACTCTCCTTGTTGGGCAGGATCCGTGTCCCACGGGGCAGGTCGATCAGCTCTGGCCCTTGCTCACCCACCCAGGTGGGGCCACCGCGCCAGTTGTTGGTGCCTTCCGCATTGGAGCCTGTGTCGCCTCCGCCACCACCTCCGAACCCGAACAGGCCGCCGACCTTATCTGCAATCCAGCTTAGGCCGTTCCCGATACCCTCGACAATGGGCTTCACTTTGTCCCACACACTGCTGATGACACTGGCAATGCCATTAAAGACCGTTTGCACTACATTGAAAAGGACTTTAAACACACTGATTGCAATATCGATAACTGGGGAAATGACCGACCAGGCAGTGGTCAGTATGTCAGCTACCACCGGCATCACCGTGCTGATGATCTCTTGTATCCATCCCATCTTGCTGCCGATGAAGGACAGCACGGAGCCGACCTTCTGGCCGATGCCGTCGAAGATGACCTGGAACACAGGGGCCAGGGTGGAAATGACCGTCCCGATGCCCTGCACCAGCCCGGCAATGACCGGAGCCGCCGCACTGATTACCTGGCCGATGGTGCCCACCACCGTCTGGATCACAGGCAGCACCGAGGGGATGACCGTCTGCACGGTCTGTATAATGCTGGTAATGGCAGGCATGACCGCCACACTCACCTGCTGCAGGGTGGCCTTGACAGATGCACCGAAGCTGGCCAGCTGCGGCTGCATGGCCGCAAACCCGCTCTTGAAGTCCCCGATTGCACTGAACAGGTCATCGACGATGCCGCCCATGCCGGAGGGGAGGAAGCTAACGATGCCATCCCGCAGGCTCTTGACGATCCCAGCGCCCAGGCTCTTGATTTTGGGTGCGGCAGTCTGCAGCCCGGTCTGGATGGCCTCCGGCAGGGAAGTGATGACATGGCCCACCATGGGGATGGCGTTGTCCAGCAGGAAGGTGGAGGCGGTGGAGACCAGCTCCTTCATGGAGCCGGTCACATCCCCGCCGATGGCCATATTCCCCAGCAAGTTCTGTGCGGCGGCCTTCATTGCAGAGAAAGAGCCGCTGAAGGTTGAGCTGGCCTCTTTAGCCGTTGTCCCCGTCACGCCCAGGTTTTCCTGGATGGCGTGGATGGCGTTATACACATCGGCCAGATTGTCGATGTCGTACTTAGTTCCGGTGAGCTTCTGTGCATCCGACAGGAGCCGCTGCATCTCTTCCTTGGTTCCGCCGTACCCCAACTTCAGGTTGTCCAGCATGGTATAGTTCTGCTTAGCGAAACCCTGGTAAGCGTTCTGGATGGACTCCATATCGGTGCCGAACTTGTTGGCGTTGTCCGCCATATCGATCAGCGCCATGTCCGCGACGGTAGCCGCCTTTGCGGTGTCACCGCTCAGGCTGCTGATCAGCGAAGCAGAGAAGCTGGTCACCTGCTCCATATAGGCGTTGGCGGAGAGGCCAGCTGTGCGGAATGCTGCGTCCGCATTGGCCTTTACCACACTGGCATCTTCCTTGAACAGGGTCTCCACGCCGCCGATGCTCTGTTCCAGCGCAGCCCCCTGGTTGATGGCACCGCCCACGACTACCGTGGCCGCCAGCGTCACCGGGATGGCCACCGTCTTTGCCAAGCTTGTCAGCTGGCCCTTGATCTTAGACAGCCCGGCGGTCACGCCGTCCTTCAGCTTGACCACCGGCGTGGCGATCATCTTTCCAACCGCCTTGACCTTATTACCCACCGCCTTGACCTTGTCGCTGGCCATATCCTTGATGGCCATGGCGGTGACGATTTTCTGACGCAGCGGCTCAAGTCGCTGCCGCAGCTGCTGCGCAGTCCGGTTTGCCGCTGTAGCGTCAAGCCTGGCTGTGCGTCTCTGATCCCAGGTGGACTCCAGTTCCCGGCGTGTCCGCTGCACATCACGCCGGAAGGCACTCTGCTCCTGCTTGATGCTGCGGAGCACCGCCGACATATTATCTTTAATGGAAATTGCGCCTTTGACCGCGCCCATCAGCGGCTCACCTCCTATTCAAGCGAGAACATTTTTGCCCGTTCATCCAAGGCGACCAGCATAGATGCCTGATAAAAAAATCTGGACTCAAGATCCAGATTTAAAAACTCCTCTGCCTTCCATCCCTTCTGGATGTAGTAGTGGAGCAGGTATGCATCGCCGTCCTGGGCAATTACTTTTTAGATCTTCAACAACGGTCACCTTGCCGTTCATTGCGCCGGACAACTCCATGATGGCCGTGGAGATCTGTGTGATCTCAGACAGGTCAAACATATTCACGATGTCCAGCGGCTCCTTCAGCTCCCGTTCCTCCGGGGCAGCTCAGCTTCCTGTCCCATGATCTCCCTGGCCACATCCCGCAGGTTTGGCTCTACAGCAGCCAAGTAGATGCTGTATTTGTCACTGCGCTTGATGTCGCCGTTGTCCTCCAGCGTCAGGCACTCCATGATTTCCGCATATTCCAGGCTGCGGATCGTCAGGTCAATGTCCATACTGGGGATGTGCAGCGTTTGCTTCTTGGGGATCTTCTTGTCCTTCATCCGCTGCAGGGCGCGGCGGGAAAACTCAGCCAGGGTGCATTTCTTCTTGTTGTCCATGTCCGTATCCTCCCTTTATGCAGAAATAGCGTCCAGGTTGACCATGTCGGACGGGGTGAAGCCGCCGGTGGCCTCCTCCTCGATCAGGCCGCCCTTCTCATAGTTGACCAGCGGCAGATCATTGTACCAGCAGTTGTCGATGCTGTAACGCTCCTGCTGCCCGTTGGTGGCGTCCGGGTCGGCCAGTTTGGTGATGATCTGGCTGCGAAGGTCAACGCCCTTCTTCCAGCTTTCCAGCACCTTGTTGTAGCGGGTGTACGCCTTCTTGATGGTCAGAGTGAACTCACCCTTGATGCCGGTCATCTTGCTGTCCACATCAATGTCCAGCTGCACATCCTCACGGTTGGCGCTTACCTTGACCTCAATCTTGGACAGCTCGGCGATCAGCTCGCCGTCCACCCAAATCTCGCCCCAGGTGCCCGCCAGGGTACGGTTGCCTCTCAATTTGCTCATGCTTCTGCCCTCCTTACATATTGCAGGTCAGCTTCAGATCTTCCATCGCGTCCACAAACTTGACATTGCTGGTGATAAAGACCTTGGAGCCGGTATTCGCCTGGGCCAGGGCGGTTTCATCCATCTCGGAGGTGTCGGTGCCCTGGCTCTGCAGATAGGTCTCCTGGGCCTCCACATCGATGGCAGCGGTGTTGTCAAAGGTTCTGTCCAGCACATTGCCCTCCAGCTCCCGGTGATAGGCCAGGATCGCGGCCACAAGCGCCTGCTTGTTGTCGTAATCGTTGATGACCTTGCCCACATAGGAGGACTCAAAGGTTTCCCGGATGTCATCCTGGTACAGGTCAACGCCCTCGATGATCTTGATTTTCGAGAAGTCCTGGCCATGCTCCGGGGTGAAGGAGGTCAGGCTGTTCACGCCGCGCCCGATCTTGTACTTCTCCCCGTCAAAGACGATGACCAGCTCCCCGTTGTCGATGCGCTCATTTGCGTCCTCCGGCACATCGGCGGCGGTGATGTCGGTCAGCTCGAAGTAGCTGCAGCTCCGGGCCAGGGACAGCCCCGCCAGTACGCCAGCGATGCGGCAGCAATACTCCGCCGTGCTGAAGGCTGCGGTGCCGAGGGTGCTGGTAATGTTGTCTGTGGTCAGGTTGATGATGCCCTCGTGGTCGCCCTTGCAGTTGGGCAGAACTGCCTTGAAGGTCTTGTGGTGGTCATCCCGCGCCTCCTTGATCCAGGCAGCCACCGTAGTCTTTTCATCATCGGTGATTCCCGGAATAACCAGGTAGTTCCACTTTAGGTCGTTCAGCTGCTTCAGCTGCGGGTTCAGGTTCTCTTCCGTGGTGGCCACCTTCAGCACGATGGTCTTGGCGGGGGAACCCTCATAGACCAGCTTCAGGTACTCGTAGTTGCGCGCCGTGAAGTGGGTGGGATCCACATCCAGCACGCTCTTGTAGATGTTCAGCGCCTGGCCCTCTTCGGTGTCATCCTTCAGAACGATGGCCACGATGCCCCGTGCGCTGCGCTTGATGGCGGTCACGCCCTTGGTCTTAAATTCAATGATGATTTCGGGCAAGCCCATAAAATCACTCCTTTCGGTTGGTTCGGATATTGGACTCCAGCTCCGCCATGAGCGGCGGGGCCTCCGGCTCCTCAATGCTGTCGCGGAAGGCCAGCGTGAAGGTGGCGTGGAGTACCTTGTCCACAATATTGAAGGCCAGGTCGGGAATGGTCACCGCCCTGGCCTCGCCTTTGTCGGTAAAGCGGAATACCGGGCGCAGCAGATCGTCCAGCGCCTGGCTGATCTGCAGGTACTCCAGATTGCTCTCGCCCTTGGTGTGGATCGCGGCGTCCACCAGGATGGTGCGGTCTGTGTAGCCCCGGCCTGCGCTCTGGTTGCCGGAGGGGATGATGTCCAGATAGATATAGTCCTCCAGCTCCGTCTGGCCCTCCTCCTGCGTCTTGTCGATCCCCTCGCCGAACACATCGAAGGCGGGCCATCGCCCCTTCAGCAGGGCGATCAGGCTGCTGCGTATGGCCTCGTAAATGGTGGTGGCCATGCTCTTCCTCCTCACAGGTCATGGGTGTTAATGAAGTCGCTGAGCCATTCCCGCAGGAAACCGGGCAGGGCCTGGTTCAGCTCCTCCAGGGACAGCTCCATCATGTGCTTGCCGGGCACAAAACCGCGCCCGCCTCGTGTCCGGTGCCCATACTCCACCGGCTCTGCGTACTCCACATTGGTGTAGACCTCGATATAATAGGTATCGCCTTTTTTGACAATCGGGCCGACCTTCCAGCTGTCCTGAAGGCGGCCCGTCTTGCGCGGGGTCTTTTCCTTTACCTTGCCCTGCAGCTCATAGGCAAGCTGAATGACCATTGCCCGGAACTCAGCGGGATATTCCTCCTCGATCATGCGGGAGAGCTGCTGCTCCAGCGCGTCGAGGCCATCGAAGCGGTATTCTGTCCGGCTCATGCTTTCGCCTTCGCCAGCTTCAGCGGCACATTGTTGTGGGAGGGCTGCCGATCCGCAAGCCCGGCCTCCGTCAGGTACTCCCGGCCCAGCCGGATCACCTTCACCGTGTCCCCAGGCTCGATCTCCACCTCCGGGCGGACAAAGAGCAGGAAGTCGGTGTCAATGCTGGCGGTGGGTTCCTTTTTCCCCAGCTTGCCCCCGGAGGGGCTGGAGAGGGCGCAGGGTATATTCTCATATACCTGCCTGCCGTCCAGCCCCTTCTGGAACACGCTCTCCCCGGAGGGCAGGGTAGTTTTCTGCGGACGGTACACCCAGCAGCTGTCCTGGTAGGTCAGCGCCAGGATGTCGGCTTCCGTCATGGGGGGCAGTCCTTCGGCAGCTTCATCCGCCTGAAGGGGATGAGCTGGCTCTCATAGTTCTTCACAAAAGCCACCGTCTCCTTCAGGCTGTTGGCCTTGTCCCGGTAGCTGATGCTGGTGTCGCCCCGCGTGACGCTGGCCACGTCGTTCTCCGATGGGGCCACCTGGTCGGCCCGGAGCATATCCTCCACAATCTGCGCCGCCACATCCTCAAGCGGGGGAGGAAAGTCCTCCCGTCCGCAGAATACCAGGATGCGGCTGATGGCCCGCTTCACATACCGCTCGATGGTGGGCAGCTGCTCATCCGGCAGCTGCAGGTTACTTTTCGCCGTCGCCGCTATCCGGCTCACCAGCTCCTGATCCATCCGGTTCCTCCTTGGGCTTGCCGCCCTTCTTCGTGCCGCTCTTGCTCTCTGCCCTCAGCCGGTCAAGCAAGGCATCGCCCAGCTTCTCCAGATCGGCCTCCGTCACCGGACGGCCCTCCGCCTCGGCGGAGCCGCCGATCCGGGTGAAGCCCTTCTGCTCCAGCTTGGCGGCCCGCTCCTCGCTGGCCACCTGCCGGACTTCATTCAGTCTCTTCAAAGTAATCATGGCGCATATCCTCCTTCTCTTAGCCGCCTCCGCCGCCAGCCTTGGCCTGCTTTGATGTTCACCCACATGGCTGTCAGCTTGTTGTCCGGCACCCACAGATCATGGTACTTGCGGTAGTCCGTCGCCCAGGCCCGCTTCTTCTGATAGGTCTCCGGGTCGAAGATCCGCACCTTGTCCGTGCGGGACACGGCGATAGGGGCGGTGCGGGGCTGATGATCCAGTTGATGTCCTTGGCATCCTCCGCAGCTGCAAAGCCGCCCTTCTCCTGGGTCGAAGTGGTGCCGTCATAGAACTGGTAGCTGGTTTTCATCCGCCCGCTGCCCACGCGGATGATGGGGAACTCACGGATCAGGCTCTTCACCTTCACCGTGACATCGCCCTGCTTGAAGTCCATCACGCTCAGGCTCTTGGACAGGGTGCTGGACATATCCAGGATGGCGGCCACGGGGCGGGCCATCGTGATCACCAGCGGGGTCTCATCGCCCACCACATCCTGCACAGCCGCGATGTCATAGTAGAGCTTCTTCAGGATGTCGTTCTCCGTGGGGGTGTACTCATAGCCCGCCCGCTCCTTGGCGATGCACAGGCTGGCGATCTTGCTGTAGCGGTATGCATCGATCTCCGGGATCACCTTGGTGCGCTGGAACTCGCCCATGACCTGGGCTGCGGTCACCACGAAGTTGGTCTCGTTGACCTCGTTCTCATCGAAGTGAACTGGCGGCCTCTGTCCTGGGTCATCTCCTTGGTCTCCCACTTCAGGTTGACCGAACCCTCCACAAAGCCCCTTGTCGCGGTCATAGTCGGCCAGGCCGTCCATGTCCATGCTGGGGATCTTCACCTCCGCGCCGCCGTTGTAGCGCACCAGCTTGTCGTTCAGCTCCCATCCAGCCGGAAGTGGCCTGCTCAACGGCGGCCTTGTCCAGCTTCGCTCTGGAATACGCTCGCATATTCAAATGGCCAGCCGCTGGCCTCCCATATTCATCATAACTCTCCTCTGATGCCCTGCAGGGCGATCTGGTCTTTCAGGGTTCGGTTTCCTGCCTTGGCCCTGCCGCCAAGCCCCTCAGGGGGCAGGCGCTCCTTCGGCGGCCTCAGCGCTCTGAATACCTCCTGGGGTCTGCTGCAGGCTCTTTTCCAGGGGCTCCTTGTGGTGTATCTGCCATAATCAATTCCTCCTTTTTGCAATTTTGGCATAAATAAAAACCCCCTTAAGGGGTGTTTTAACGTGTTTGAATGCCCTTTATCAGTCGTAGGGCATGAGTTTTTTTCGAGGATCAACTTCGGAACATTCTTTGGATCCTCCGGTTCATACTGGGAATCCATGGTCTCCTTCAATCGGGTGGTCATGAATCACATAATCGTTTCGAATATCTTTAGGTATTTGGGGAAAACGCCTTGCAGCTTACATGACCATCTACATGCACCGATATAATGTTTACAAGTACAGCACACCGGCGTTCTAGGCTTGGGATTGTCCCACCAACGGGGTCGCTGCACAGCTGCTTAGTCATCCTCTATCTCCTCCATATAAATTGTGTGGCCGGATACTTTGGTAACATGAAACCAGGTGTCTCTTGGAAACAAGACCTCACGCTCACCGGCATTGAACATCGTCATGTCTTTGCCATGTCTGGAGGTGATGATATATTGAATCGGCATATCAGGATCATAGACACCTAATGAAGAAGAAATGTATGAGGGAAATTGTTTGCCTTTCCCAACAACATATTCTGCTACAAACGCATCTGCATCCTCAATCTCAAGACCCATAGCGAGGGATCGGTAGACCGTCCCCGGTACTCCGGGAGCTTTCTCAGCGCCTGATCCAGTACCTCCACAAATTGCCGGTCACCTTTGGATAGGGCGGTGCCCCGGCGCAGCTTGTCATTGATCTTGTAGGAATCGCTGCTGATGTATTTCATCAGTGCGGCCTGTTCAGTTCTGTTAAGTCAATTTTAGCAGTCCTTGCAGGGCTGTCAACATATTTTTTTTTCCATTCCCAAATTTGATGTTGTCCGCCAGGGATCGCCCTCTCGCTTGTCGAAAACGCTTTTCTTGAAATGGGCTTTGATGATGCACAGGCAGTTGGGGTGGATGGGCGGCAGGTTCACGCCTGCCTCCGCCTCGTCTACTCGGAACACTCGCCCATTCAGCTCACTGCAGGTGCAGCTGCCGGAATGCTCGGTGCCGCCGAGAAACTGGTATTCCTCGATGCCGCTCTCCTTGTAGCCCATCACCTCGCCCTGGTTGGCGAAGTATTTGCACTCCGTCCGCACCAGACGCTCGGCGTTGTAGCGCCCCTTGTCCATTACCTCATCGATGGCGCAGGCCATCTTCTGGACGCTGCTCCCCTGGATGAAGCCCAGGGGTGATCTCCCCTTGGCCAGCGCCGAAGGTGGTCGCAGGCCCCCCACGGCCTCGGGTAGTGCTTCTCGCTCCAGGGGAAGGACAGCACCTGTTTGATGAGTTTGTCGCTGATCTTCGCTACGCTGAACCCCAGGCCGATCCCCCGCTGGATGGAGAAGCAGCTCTCGTAGTAGTTGACCTGCAGCATATCGCCCAGCAGGGTGTCCAGCTTCGTGGTGCTGTCCTCGGCCAGGTCGATCATGTTCTGGTAGACATTGGCCAGCAGCTGCTCCTTCCGGGTGATCCGGCTCTTCATAGCCAGGGTGTTCAGCTCCAGAAGCCTTGGCCGCATCAGATGCCTCGGCGATATATTCCTCGATGGACTTGCGCCACACGCTGAACTCTTTTCCCCTCCAGGAGCTGCCGGGCCGCTTCCTCGGTCAGCCCGTTGTCCTTGGCAAAACGGGCAAACAGCGCCTCGATCTCCTTCTCAATGTTGAAGGCCGCCTCGTCATAGAGGAAGATCAGCTCCCTGGCGTAATCGTCGGTGCGCTTGGTGTTCTGCAGCACCCGCTCCTTGGCGTCCTCGATCCACTCGTTGCGCGTCCAGTAGCTCATGCGCCCTTTTCACCGTCATCTTCGCCTCCTCCCCGGCTGGGCCTTGGCCTGGGCCAGCGCCTGGGCCAGGGCGTTGTACTGGCCGAAGCTGTTGCCCTCCTGCTGCTTCTCATCCTCCAGCTTCTGCAGTTCATCCTGCACATTGTCGATGGTGGGCAGCATCTGCAGGCGGGTTTCGCGGGACAACTCCCCGGACAGCATGGTGATGATCTGCGCGATCTCCAGCACATTCTGCGGCTTGTTGCGCCGGAATTGGATGTCAATGTCCCGGTAGTCAAACTGGCCGCCCTGGATGTTCAGGATGTGGGTGATCAGCTCGATGCGCCGCTGCAGGCCGCGCTTGAACTTCCGCTCCTTGATGGCGCAGATTTGCTCCAGCCCCCACAGCTTGTATGACACCGCCACGCCGGACAGGTTGCCGCCGAAGTTCGCGTCCGTCAGGTTGGGCACTGCCGAGAAGATGTGCATATCCTCCCGCAGCCGCTTCTTGTAGTTCTCCAGGGCCGTGTCGCTCACCTCTTTGATGAGCCACTGGATGTCGCCGCCGTCCTCCAGGATGATGGCTCCCTTTTCCTTCATCTCCGCAATGTCCTGGGAGGTCACGGCCCCCATCTTCAGCACCTTCAGCAGCGCCTCATCGTTGTACTGGAAGAAGTTCGCCGTGTTGCTCTCCACCCGGTTGTATGCGTCGATCAGCGTGATCACGCCCTCGAAGTCCCCAGGCGCTCCTCGTTGTTGATGTACTCCACAAAGGGCACATCCCCCCCAGTAATGCTCCCGGATGTCCAGCAGCTCCAGCGCGCCGCCGTTGATGCTGCGGAAATACCAGCAGTCCTGGGCCGTCCAGAACTCCACCTTCTTGATGATGTTCTTGTCCTTGTCCTTGGAGTACACGATGCGGATGGCCGCCATGGGCGTGTTGTACCCCGTCTCGCAGATATAAATGCAGCCGTCAGGCGGCACCTTGGTGAAGCGGATCTGCGCGTCCTCATCCAGGTAGAGCATTTCAAAGCAGTCCCCGTTGATGCTGGCACCCTTGGCCAGCTCCATGTTCTCGTCCTGCTCATCGTTGTAGTCGAAGATGTCCTGCAGCGCCTCCAGGTATGCGTCATTTTGGGAGCTGTAGACCACCGGCTTGCCGATGAAGTACCCGGTGGCCGTGTCCGTGATATATTTCGCCATGTTGTTGACCAGGCGGTTATTGGGGGCGGTGCTGTCCTTCTTCCTGTGCCGGAGGATGTCGTGGTCGCCCTCGTAGTATCCCTCCAGCCTGGCGTACTTGGTGTGCCCCTCGTTTTCGTCAATGATCTCCTTGATGTCCGCCTCCGTCAGGCTGTCTAGCAGGGATCGTTCCATGAAGATGACCGGCAAAGCTGCCCACCTCCTTAAATTCCAAACTCGGCCCGATTCACGATGCGGAACCGCTTCACCCTCTTTGCGATGGAGCGCGCACCCTCCAGGGCGTCCGGGCCATCGTCATGCGCCCCCATGGGGAACTGTGTCAGCTGTTCCAGCAGCCGCTTGTGGCGGCGGTTGAATTTGATATACTTGTTCTTCACATCCGGCTGCAGCGTCTGGATACGCATGACCTTGTCGCTGGTCTGCTGCACCTCCTCGATGGGCAGATATAGCCCGGCCTTTGCGCTGGCCTTGGCCAGCTCCTCCTTCAGAAACCACTGGAACTGGTTTGTCTCCGCGCCCAGCTTCCGGTAGCCGTGCCCGAAGCTGGCCCGGAGCCACCGCTCCTTGGCCAGCACATCCGCGATGATCCGGTCAGGGTGACGCCGCTCGATGTCCGCGTCTACCACATACATATACCCGCTGCTGCGGTGCTTGGCCAGGGTGACGATGGCGGAGAAGTCGCTCCGCTTGGTCTTGCCCAGCGAGGGGTCGATGAACCCAAAGAAATCGAAGGCCGGGTCGCCGAAGTTGACCTCCGCCTCGTTGTAGTAGTCAAACCACTCCTCCATGAACAGGCAGTCATCCGGGTTGATCGGCTCGTTCTGCTCCTCGGAATTAAACGATGCCTCACCCTCCGACACCCGCATCACCATCAGGTCGTAGTAGGACAGCTTTTCCTCCCACAAGACCTGGGTGCCCTCCAACATGGCCTCCTTGTGCGCCTGGAAGAAGGCCAGCGCCTCAGATTCCCGGTCATCGTTGGCCAGGTCGGTGAAGATGGTTTCCCACTGCTGCCACAGGTCATCCGCCTGGGAGAATTGGATCACCGCCTTGTACTTGATGGAGCGGTAGGCCGGATTGGTCAGCGTCTTGGCCAGCAGGCTGTCATAATGGAGCAGGGTGCCGATGTAAACGATGTCGGTGTAATCGTCGCCGGACTTGCTCACCGCCTTGTCAAACCAGTTCTTCAGCTTGCTGCGCTGCTCCGGCGTCCGCACATTCTCATCGTTCTCCACATCGTCCAGGATAATCAGGTCGGGCCGCCAATTCCGGTGCTTCCGGCCACGGATCTTCTTACCGCTGCCGATGGCCTCGATCTTGATGTTAGTCTTGGTCAGCAGCACATTGCTGCGCCACACGCTGCCCGCCAGCACCCCGAAGTCCTCCAGGATCGCCGTGTTCTCCTCAAACTCCACCCGGATGTTGTCCAGGAAGCCCTCTGCCTGCTCGGAGCTGTCCGAAATGATGATGGGATAGTGCTTGTATCCGTACAGGGTAGAGTGCATCGTGCCTTTGAAGGTCAGGTTTGTGGACTTGGCGTGGCCACGGGGGGCCGCCACCGCCCGGCGTGTTCCCGGCAGGCGGCTGATCATCTTGGTGTCCGCCGCCGTCAGGGGGTAGCGCCCCTTCAGCACACCCTGCTGCCAGATTGCGTCCAACTCCCGATGGAACTCCGGGGACGGGCGGCTGAAGTAGTGGGGGAAGTAAGCCCGCCCGAAGAACTCCATGTCGATGGCCCCCAGTTTCCGGCGCAGGCCGTCCTCCCCGGTCAGCGGAAGCCCTGCCTCGAACTCCCGCCGCAGCCGGACGCGCTCTGGGGTGTCATCTCTTTTTAAGAAATCCTTTAAGAGTGTACAAAGGCCCTTTAAGTCGGTGCTGTCCTCGTTGTATAGTTTGCTTTCAGCCTCGGCCAGCGCGCCGACCAGGGCGTTGATGCTCCGCATTTTCCGCTGTTTCAAAATGGCCTTTCCTCCTCCTGTGTTCAATCGTGGGCCGTAGCCGCCCCACAGCGGGCTTTTAGGCGGGCGTGGGGAAATTACCCCCGCCTGCCCGGTGCGGCGAATTTAAAGGGGTCTGTGCGCCGCTTAAACGGCACCACGGGCAGGAACATAAAACCAGGGCTGAAAAACAGGGGGGAAGGGTGTGCTTCGCCACCCAGCCTGTCATTCAGCCCGGTTATTTCACCCGTATTTCCACCGGCCTCCCCAGGCGGGACGAATCAACCGCCTGCTTTGTCCGGCTTCCTGTAAACGCCGTTTAAGAACTCCCAGCCTCCTCGCTCCCGTCCCCCTCCACGGAGAGGGTGAGCGTTTTCGGCTCCCCGCACAAGCTGATCTCCACCTTGGCGCGGCGGGCGCGCTTGTCATAGTCGATGCTGCTGATCGGGAAGTTACGCAGCACACCCTCCACGATCCGCACACCGCCCTCCGGCAGCGTCTCCACCCTGGAGGGCTTCAGCACCTCGCCGCCGTTGTCCAGCAGCCGCAGCCACTCCACCTCCAGGTGGGTCAGGTAGGAGGGGGAAAGCCCGTTGGGGCCGAGGAAGCGGAGTACATGGGGGATCGCCTTCACCCGGTAGTAGTTCTCCGCACTGTACTCCAGCGCCAGGAATACATAGCCCGGCAGCAGCGTGTAGACCTTCGTTGTCCAGCCTCCGCCGTTGCGGATCGCCCGCTCCTCGCGGGGCACTGCCGCCCGGATGCCCAGGCCCTGCAGCGCGTCGCGCACCCCGGTTTCCTGCCCGGTTGATACCTGCAGGACATACCATCTTACCATGTCCTCACCTCGCTTCCAGTCCGTCCTGCTTCTTGCTGTTCAGGAACTCATTGACCTGCCGGTAAAGGTCAGGCCGCTCCTTGGCCATGGCCTGCCACACCAGGGACTTCACCGCGTCCAGGCCCGCCTCTGTGGTGTCCTGGTTCTGGATCTCCACCCGCTTCTTATAGGCCGCTGCGCGCACCAGCGCGTTGGCCTCCCGCAGCATCTTGTCGATGCTTACCCCCTGCCAATCCTCCTCCGAGGTGTTGGCCAGGGCGTTGAGCAGGTTCTGGCTGGTCAGCCGGATGATGGCCTCGGTGGTGTCCAGGTCGGGGTATTTGTCCAGCTCATCCATCATGCGCCGGAAGTTCTCTTGGGCCATGTTCAGCATCTGCACCTCCGCCTGATATGCTCTGGCGTAGCGGCAGACGCTGGCAACGGAGATGCCCACACCGTTTGCCCCCAGGAAGTCTACGATCTCGGAATAGGTGCTGCCGGACAGGAGCATCTGCTCCACTGTCTCCCGCAGGGCGGGGTCGAGAGCGTCTATTTTGCTGTGCTTTCGGTTGCCCGCTTTCTTACCCATCCCTTACACCTCGATCATATCGTCCTCGATGCCACCGGCCAGCAGCCGGATGCCCTTGCCCGTCAGCTTGGCCTCCAGCGCCGTGTAGTCCGTGTCGGCCAGGGCCGCAGGCTCTTTATTGGAGATGCGCCGCAGGTGGATGTAGCCCTCTTCAGTCAGGAAGTTTACGCTGTCCAGAAACTCATCCTCGGCGATGCCGTCATCCTCCAGGACGCTCTGCACACCCGTCAGCTTGTTGTACTTCAGCCGGAGGATGTTCACCGTCCGCAGCACCTTGCCGTTGTTGTGGACAAAGCTGCCCGCCCGCAGCGCGCGCTTTTCGAGATTACTCACCCTTCTTATCCCCTTTCATTTCCAGCAATATATCCATGATGCGGTCGAGCTTCCGGTCGGTCTTGGCCTGCTCCCGGAAGAAGTCCTCCTTCGTGATATAGTTCGCCTTGATCTTCTCGATGTCCTCCCGGACTTCCTTCATGTCCTTGTCGTAGTCGCCCTTTTTGACGCTCTCGCCGACCGACCGCTCCAGCTTATCCACGCGCTCAAATACAGTGCGCTTCAAAAGAAACCAAAAGCCCCCGGTCAGCCCTCCCAGGAGGAGAAGCGCCAGCCACCAGGTTCCAGCGTCAAATGTCATAACAAAAACCTCCGCGCAAAAAAATAGAAGGTACATCGGATTTACACCGATTGTACCTTCTATTTGCGAAGCGGGAAAATAAAGCCCTTTATGAAATTGCTTAAAAGAGGGATTGTTGCCCATCCATAGGTCGGGTGCGCACCTCCCGCATCTTATCTGATACAATACTCCTGATCCGCACTTCTGTCAATCCGTACCTTCCGGCCAGCTCCTTGAAGTTGTATCCATCGAACTCCTCGCGGATCTGCTCATCGCGGGCCATCCGCTCCCAGGCGTCCGCCTTGGGGATGTAGATAGACAGGCCCCCGAACACAGACACCAGCCGCTTGTAGTTGTCCAGGCCGATCAGCTCAGCGACCTGCTGCTGTTCCTCATCCAGGTCGGACATCTGCACCCGATCCAGCGCGCTCATCCGTGCCCACCACCTCGCTTTGCGTTGTTCACATACCCCTTCAGCACCTCGATCAGCTTGTTGCAGGCCCGGAAGTCCAGCCAGATAAAGGGCTGCTGGGGGTGGAGTCCACCTTCAGCTCCTTGCGGATGATGCCGCACAGCCGCTCCCCCAGGGAGGCCGTGCTCGGCTCCTTATCCGCCTTGGCCAGCTGATACATGAGCGCCCACACCTTTCGCTGCTGGCCGTCCGTGGCCCCGCCTGGGCGCTCCGGGTGGGTCTTGGGCTTGTGCCGGGGCAGCGGAGCCGCGCCCCCTGGCGTTTCTGCAGGTCGGCGATCACCGCCTGGGCCTCCGTGTAGGTCAGGGACTTCACTGAGTCTTTCCCGGTCAGGGCGGACACCAGCGCGTGTAGGTCATCGTCCTCGTTCCCGCGCTCCACAATGCCCAGGGCATTCCCGATGGCATAGATCTTCCTGATCTGCTGGGCGTTGATGGCTGCCATGCCCGCCCCTCCTTTCTGTTACACTTCCGGCTGCTCGGCCTCCACGCCGACCTTCATGCCTTCCTCCACGATCACGGCGGCGCGGATGATGTCAATGGCCTCCTGGGTGGTGCCCTCCCAGCCTGCGGCCTCCAGAACCTGCGCCAGCCATTCCCAGTTGATGACCTCGGCGGCCAGAAACGCCCAGTCGCTGGCCTCCTGCTCCGGCAGCCCCGCCACCTTCTCCAGCAGCGCCTTGTCCTTCTCATAGCGCCCCTTCAGCTTCTTCCGCAGGGTCGCCTGGATCTTGGCGTCGCCGGTGATGGCCCGGATGGTCTCCTCCAGGCTGCCCATCGTGAAGTTGCCCTGGCAGACCATGGCCAGCAGCCGCTTGCAGGGTTCCGTCATCTTGTCCACGGTTTTCGGACTTCACAAAGTCCCCGGCCACCTCGCCCAGCACCTTCTTCACCATGGTCAGGGAGATGGGCTTCACCGTGGCCGTGTTCGTCACCGTCACCCGGCTGTTTTGGCTCCCCAATAGCTGATGGACAGCAGCTTGGTGTCCTTCAGCGCGGCTGTGGCCATGGTTTCAAACTGGCCCTTCAGCCAGTCCATCCGCTGCTTGATGCGGTCAGCCTCCAGCGCCAGGGGCCGCGTACTCGTCCACATAGCGCCGTACCTGGTCGGCCCGCTCTTCCTTCTTGTTTTTCAACTCCACCAGTGTGTCAGCCAAGTTTCTCGACCTCCTCCCGGATGCCCAGGAAGCACTCCCGGCAGATCTGGAAGCCCCGGAAGGTCACCACCTCATAGGTGCCCTGGCAGATATTGCAGGTGGGGCGGTGCTTCTGGATCACCAGCCCGCCGTCCCCCGTAGGGGTCAGATCCACGGCGGTGCCGCCGTCCAGCCCCAGCTCGTGCCGAAGGTGCTGCGGGATGGTCAGGTGCCCTTTTTCCCCATGCGCTTCGATGCGTTTCGCATTGGCTTAACCTCCTTCTGTTCTTGTGATGCCTCACTCTGCATTTCCACGGGCTTGTGACCGTTCCCCTGGAGGGGAGCTGCATTAAGGCCGGGGGCCGAAGCCCCCTGCTCATACCTTGACCAGTTCGATGCTTTGGTTGTTGGCGCAGAAGTGTCTCTTCAGCGCCCGAAAGGATGACCACTGCGGGGTGAAGCAGGAATATTGCATGGGGTACTTCTCGCGCAGTTCCTTCTGCCTCCGCTTCGGCAGCCGTTCGAACTCGGCCCTCTGTTTGCCGGAGAGGATGTTGTGCCGCTGCTCCTGCAGGAAGCGGCGGCGCACTTCGCAATCCTCGGCCATCCACTGGCCCCGGAACTCGCCGCCGATATAGACCATGATCTTGTTTTGATACACGCTCACCCGCTCCAAAATCAGGGGTGATGTCGTATCCGTCCACCTTCAGCTCCACCGGATGGAAGAAGTGGGTCAGGGCCTCCTCCGCCTGCTTCCATTCCTCTTTCGTCATCGGGCATCACCTCCCATTCATCCATGTGTGGCCTCGAAGTTCTCGATGGCCCACTTGTTCCCGGTTGCGTAGACCGCCTGCCGGGTGCGCTCGGCGGGGCCAGCGCCGCGCTGCGGTGGGCCGTCCATCCGCAGCTGCTCCGGCAGCTTCTCCACGATGGACACTACACTGGCGTCGCCGAACTTCTCCAGATAGGCGGCGATGTCCTCCTTGATACCGATAGCCTGGCCGGACGGCGCGTTCACCTGGATCGTGATGGTCAGCACTTTCTTCCCCTCCTTCTGCGGGCCTTGTCCTCCAGCCCGCACCGCGATGGATGGTTCTGGCAGGCGTTGGCGCACTGCCTGTCGCAGTCGGCGCAGCAGCGGCTTGCCTGCACCTTGTCGCAGTAGAAGATGGTGCAGAACCGGCCTGTGCAGGCCCGCCGCTGGCTCCTGTCTTGTGCCCTGTCCTTCATCGTCAGCCCTCCTGCTTTTTCTGGAGCCGGATGTCCGCCTCTGAACTGCACCACTGCGTACATCCCCGCCAGACGGGAATGCACCCGGCTGCTGTAAGTTCGCTCGATCTCCTGCAGTCCCAGGTTGGTGTTGATGATTGTGGGCTTGCCCGTGTTCAGGCGGTGGTTGACCAGGTCATAGACCTCTGCCTGCGTGTAGCGGGTCACCAGCTCGGTGCCCAGGTCATCGATCACCAGCAGGTCGCACCCGAAGATGACCTCCCGGAACTCCAGCGCCGCATCGTCCTTATGGAATTTCCCCAGCTCCAGTTGATCCATCAGGTGCGGAGCGGACACATACATAACCAGGTGGCCGCCTTGGCCACCCCTCGGCGATGGCCAGGGAGAGGTGGGTCTTGCCCAGCCCCGGTGCCCCAGTGAACAACAGGCTCTGATTCTGGCCACCGAACTCCCGGATATACCGCTGGCTGCTCTCCACCACCTTTCGCATAATGGGCCGCAGCTTTTCGTCGTAGTAGCGCAGCTCGAAGTTCTCGAAGCTGCATTCCCGCGCCGGGGACACATCGCACAGCTGCTCGTACACCAGCTGGTTCAGGATGACCTGGCGGCACTCGCACATCTGGCCGCCCTCCTTCACGCCCCGGTCTCTGCAGAGCGGGCAGGTATAGGCTGGCTCCAGGTCGGCTTCTGTTACGCCTGCGGCGGCCAGGGCCGCTGCCCGGCGTGATTGTGCTGCCCGGATTGCCTCCTCCATCTCGCTTGTGTCCTGGTCATGGGTCAGGCTGGCCCGCGCCCGCTGTGCGTATAGACGCGCCAGCTCCCGTCCTGCGGCATTGATCTCCGGGTGCTGCTCATTCAGGGCCGCCATTGCGCTCCTGTGGCGCTCCTGGGCGGTCTGGCGGCGGGCGGCCAGGATCTCATCCGCCCGCTTGGATAGTTTCTTGGGATAGCGCATCAAACCACCTCCGTGACTTGCCTCACTCTGCATTTCCACGGGCTTGTGACCGTTCCCTCTTGGGGGAGCTGCATTAAGGCCGGGGCCGAAGCCCCAGGCGCTCACTTGATTTGAAACTTCTCCGGGAAGTGGTACACATCAATGTGGCTGTGGATCTCCACTGTCCCGTCCTCCAGCCCCTCGCCGTACCCCTTCCGGTAGCCCCGCTCATAGGCCTTGCTGAAATTCCTCTGCACCCTGACCTCTTTTCCCAGCGAGAATGAAGCAAATCAGGAGGATCACCAGGGGAAGGAGCAACGCTTCGCCCCCGATGGACACTGGGCGGCCATTGATGATCTCAAATCCCAGCCGGATAAACGCCCCAGCGAGAAGTCCTGCGGAAAATCCCAAAACCAAAAGCAGCAGTTTGCTCACCCTCTTCATTGTCCCGTCCTCCTTATTTTCTCTTGTTCATCCACGCCAGAATGATAATGGTTACACAGATGATTGCTGTTACCGCCACCGCTGTCATGCAGTCACCCCCTTACACCAGGCCGATGCCCATGGTGCGGGCCATCGCATACAGCCCGTCGTAGCTGATGTTTTCGTTGTTCACCGCGTTGTTGTAGACATTCACTGCGCCTCGGATGCCCCACTTGGACTGGCTGATGCCATGCAGGAAGTTCAATTCCTTCTTCCGGCCATCCTCGGCCAGCTTGGGGAACAGCTTCGCCACATCCTCGTCGGTGACCTTGCGGGTGCTGTAGTAGCGGTTCATGCGAATGCGGGAGAACAGCTGGGCGAACCGTGCCTCCTGCTTGCCCACCATCCGGGTGTAGACCTCCGTGTTGCCGATCAGCGCGATGCCCACGCCCTGCTGCCCCGTGATGGGGTTTGCGTCCGCCCAGGTGCGGATCTCCTCCAGGGAGCGCAGCTGCAGGTGCTGGGCCTCATCGATGATGATGACCTTGTTTGTGCCCTCCAGCTTCTCCCGGATGGCCAGCGTCAAATCCAACTTGCTCCGGGTCTCCGGCACCTTCAGCGCCCGCGCCAGCACCTTCAGCAGGTTCCCCAGGGTGCCGGTGCTGGGCGTCGCCTGGATGTAGACGCTGGCCGTGGGGTTTCCCGCACAAACCGCTCGGCCCCCTTTGGTCTTGCCGATTCCCGCATCCCCGTGGATGATGACCATGCCCTTCTCCAGCTGGCAGTAGCGGATGAGCTTATACACATCCTCCGAAATGGAGGTGGGAATGTAGTCCTGGGTGGGGCGGTAGGGCAGGGCTTTCTCGGTGTTGACCTCCTGCTCTTCCTGAGTGCGGAAGAACTCCTCCAGCTTGCTCTCCAGGGCAGCGATGTCGCCGTTGTCGTACATACTGCGGCGGTACTGGCTCAGTGCCGTCTGGCTGATCCCCATGAGTGGGGCAGCCTTGGCCTGGCTGATGTTCTTTTCCTTCAGGAACTGCTCCACCCGTGCCTGCAGTGCGCTGTTATATTCCTTACTCATGCTCGGCTCCTCCATTTCGTTTCATTGCGTTTCGGTTCATCGTGTCCAGATCCGGGCCGCCAGCCACCGCCTTCAGCAATGGCTCCTCATCAGGCCGCTGCAGCTCCAATACCTTCGGGGATCGGCGCGGGGACGATCCGGGCGACCTTGCTCTCGTGGGCGGCCTCTATAACCAGCTCCAGCGCGGTATGCCGCCCGAAGGCCGGGAAGGTGCTGACCTTCTTGGCCTCCTTGGTGATGCGCTCCATGCGCCGCACCTGGCTATGGCCTCCTTGACTTCCTCCTTGCTGGCCCCGTAGGTCAGCACCGCCGTGTTGTCGGCGGGGACAGTCATAATGAAGCGGTCTTGCAGGTCGTACACCCGCACCTCGCTCAGATCATCCGGGTCGTAGCGGTAATAGACCTGCTGGCCCAGGTAATTGAACACCAGCTCGTCGTTCCAGTAGTCGATGCGCTGGCCCGCGATGTCCAGGTGTACGCCCCGGCGCGTGACCTTCTGCGCCCGGCTGCTCCGCATCAGCATCAGGTTTAAGTCCTCGGCGCTGGCCACCCGTTTGGTGTGCAGGTTTTCGTTGTAGACCTGCTGGCGGGGCTTGCCGTGGTCTCTGGCCACTGCGCCGCCGTAGGGCTGCTGGTTGAAGTACCAGTCCAGCAGCTCCTCCACCGTTTCCACCAGGGTGGCGTCCAGCGGGATCCTGCCGTCCTTCAGGATAAACTTCAGGCTCTCCGGCTTCTCCAGCACATTGCCT
>VOFD01000536.1_pt1 | contig 26001 bp, 40 predicted proteins | sample 5384101 | NCBI WGS metagenome assembly VOFD01 (sample SAMN12384723, study PRJNA508395) | human gut metagenome | isolation source: healthy gut C | host: Homo sapiens
GTCGCCCGATGAAAACTTGCCGTATACTTTTACGCCCCCAATCAAGCCCACGACTGCACCGATGGCGTAAATTAATTTTGTTGCCGGGTCGAAATAGGACGTTACCATGTTGGTAGCTTCTGTAATACCCGCCATGCCGTTACCTTGTGCAAACGGCGGATGCAGCCAATAGAGCGACTGCCGAAAAGAGAACTTTCTTTTTTCATTATAAATACATTGATTTTTTAAATTGCCGGGCGGTTGGATAGTCCGCCCGGCGGAGGGATTAATAATTGATATTTTTGTGGTTGTGGGGAGTGTTCCCCATGTTCTAAAAGGTTTGTTTAACCGTAATCTCTTTGTTTCATCATCTTATTATCTAAAGTTTACCATTAAAGAAAATCGTTCATGTCAAAATCTGCCATTTCATTACTTCCGGCAGCCGGGACGGTGACAGGTACGGGTATCTCATGCTTTTGTAAAAGTTCCGCTACCCGTGACCTGCCCCCGTTAATCTGCTCCACCAGCGAATGAAGCAGGTTTGTTTCCGTCCGGCAGATGGTTTGTACCGCTTGCCGTTCCTCCGTTTCGGACGCTTGCTTAACTTGAATGACCTGTACCATTTGCCCCAGCTCACCCAGCGTGACACCCTGTGCCATTTCCGGCTCACCGTCACCCATGTAGCAGGCGATTTCTTCCGCTTCGATTTCATCCGGCGAAACGTCCGTTTCTTCCGCATCTTCCGTTTCAAATTCCATTTCAAATTCGGTTTCAATCGCTTGCGCAGCAGGTGTTTTCAGTTACCGTTTCTTCGCTTTGCGGAACAAATATAGAAGCATTATTAACCCCTTTTGAAAGGTGTCCTAAGATGTCCCCGTTTGTCCTCATTTGTCCCATCCGGTAACGGCTTGCACCTACAAGACAATCACCGTTTCCGGCTTTCACAGTCGGTTTGTCTTTCGGGCTGTTCCGGCTCTCTTTTCCCGCCCGTGAACCATGTTCCCAAGCTATCCCGGTATCGCCATAAGAGGATGGCGTAATACAGGAGTGTTCCAATTATCAACCACTTCAACATATCAGAACGGCTTTTCAAATTTGCTTTCGTACAGTTCGTTTATCTCATCCTGAAACTGGTCGAAATGCCGGAGCAGAATATTTTCTACATAGCTGCTCACGGTCGCCTTTGCGTCCGCCAATAACGGTTACAATCTTCATCAGCTTTTCGTGTGTGGCACGGCTGACGTATAACGGCTGGCGGTCAGTCAAGTCCACCCGCATGAAATAGGTTTCCCGGTAGTCGCCCGGGTGTTCTTTTTCCGGCGGGCAGGTTCTTTCACCGCCTTTTCTTCCTTAGGTTCTTGCCGGTTGATTTCCGTTTCCTTATTCACTGTTTCCGGTCTTATCCGGTGTTTCCACGTTTTCAACCAATGGTGACGTTTCCTGTTTTTTCACGGGCAAGCCCTGTGAAATAATCTCTTTCATAAAATCCTCGTCAATTTGCGGTTTCCCGCCGCTTTGCTTTGCCATATCGTTACAGTTTTATAAGGTATGCGATTTCGGTTATCAGTTCTTCTATGTTACTGCCTTTTACCAGCCGTTTGTCCGCCGGGAACAGCGTAGAACGGAACACGGTTTTACGTTGTGCGTCCAGTTCCTTTTTAAACCTTTTGGTGTCCGGGATAAATACTTTCATAAGGGGTAATTCCAGTTCCCCGATGGTCTGTTCATACAGGGTGTACAGGTCTGTTTTCTCCCGTCCATCTACCATGTTCCAAAACAGGTGCAGCCCTTTCAGTCGGCACGCTTCATTCTTAACCAGCAGTTTATCGATTGCTACTGCAAAGGAAAGGCTGCTTTCAATACCACCCGGTCGGCGGCAATGGGAGTAAAAATGTAGTCCACCCCTGAAAGGGAGTTGATAACGCCCTCACTGTTCACCGTTCCGGGCAGGTCGAAAAAGACCACATCATAATCCATCCCGGCAGACGCAAGAAATTCATCCGCCGTTTTTATCGCTTCGTCCGGTGAACTACAAACACCGGGTAGGCTTTCTTTCCCTAGTGCTTTGAACTGGTTGAAAGCAAGCTGTTTATAATACTCATCACCGTTCACCTGTTCGGCATCCCGTTTGCGCATGGCACTGATACTGTGCTGCGGGTAATCGCAATCCACGACCGCCACGTTATACCCTTTGAGATAATACAGATAACTTGCTACCAAAACGGTGAATGTTGTTTTGCCGACCCCGCCCTTTTGGGTGGAGAAAGCCACATACAAGGTTTCTTTCTTCATTGTAATAATTCTGTTTTGTGATACATCTTTATTTCATTCCATCCGTACAGATTGACGGATGGTTTTCTTTCGTTCCATGTTGAAAGCTCGAAAGCCGGCATGACTTCTTTTTTCTCTTTCCTTGTTTCTTTGTTATTCTTTCTACAAAGACAGCTTGTTTTCTTTTGCGGACAGTTTGCTTTCCCGATTGAATGACAGTTTTCCTTTCAATCATTCCATCCGGTTTGCTTTCCTGCTTTCTTGTTTTCTTGAAAGATTGCAATCTTGAAATCTTGTTTTCAAGTTTTCAAAACCGCTTTCTTTCCGTCCGCTTTCCGTTCTATATTTCCATCTATCCATATTGCTATCTTTCTTAAATCCGGGACAAATAAACATAGAAAAACAGACCCCTTTCGAGATGTGTCCTCAAATGTCCCCGTTTGTCCTCATTTGTCCTATAACCCGCTATTTCACAGCATTTTTAATACCCGTTACTTTGCAACCGAAAGGTATCGGTCAGGCTAACCAAGCCCCCGCCGCCGGGAGCGTTCCAATATCCGCTAACTCCAATCCGTCCGTAGGCGGATTTTTATTTGCACTGGCAAATAGCAAGGTGTGTTCTAAGCAGCTTGAAATTCTTTCAGCAGCTTTGAACGCCTTGCCCGGACGAAGCCGGGATAGGGTCACTCCGAAGTCGTAACCCTTTAAAGAAATGTAACATGAAACAGAAAAATGAAAATGCGCCCCGTCCGGGTGGCGCAGGACGAAAGCCCAAAGCAGACCCGGCAGTGTTCAGGTACTCTATCAGCTTCAATGCGATAGACCACGCCCGCTTTTTGGCATTGTTCGACCAGTCCGGTATGCGCACCAAAGCGCATTTTATCACCGCCCGCATCTTTGGCGAACCGTTCAAAGTGATTAAAATCGACAAGGCGGCGGTAGAATATTATACCCGGCTGACCGCTTTATATTCCCAGTACAGGGTATAGCCGTGAATTACAATCAGGTGGTAAAGGCTCTCAATACCAATTTTTCGGAGAAGAAAGCACTCGCTTTTCTCTATAAACTGGAAAAGGCAACGATAGAACTTGCCGACCTGAACCGCCAAATTATTGAACTGACCCGTGAATTTGAAATAAGATGGTTGCAAAGATAAGTGTAGGCAGTTCCCTGTTCGGTGCACTTTCTTACAACCAAAACAAGGTGGACGAAGAACAGGGAAAGGTACTTTTAAGTAACCGTATGTTTGAAAGTGAGGACGGAAATTTCAGCATCCGGCGTTGTATGGAATGTTTCGATATGCACCTGCCCGCAGACCTGAAAACGGAAAAACCGATTATCCATATCTCCCTGAACCCGCACCCGGACGATGTACTTTCCGATAGCCAGCTTGCGGATATAGCCAAAGAATATATGGATAAGTTGGGGTACGGCAACCAGCCGTATATGGTTTACAAGCACGAAGATATTGCAAGGCATCATATACATATCGTTTCCATCCGTGTAGATGATACGGGCAAAAAAGATAAACGACAAGTTCGAACATGTACGCAGCAAGCAAATCACCCGTGAACTGGAACAGAAGTACGGGCTGCATCCGGCAGAGAAGAAACAGGCAGCCGAACGTCCCGAACTTAAAAAGGTGGACTACCGGGCAGGGGACGTAAAGCATCAGTTATCCAATACGGTGAAAGCCCTGGCCGGAAGCTACCGTTTCCAAAGTTTCACCGAATACAAAGCGTTGCTATCTATATATAATGTACAGGCAGAAGAAGTGAAAGGGGAAGTGAACGGCAAACCCTATAACGGCATTGTCTATTCGGCAACCAATGACAAAGGGGAAAAACAAGGCAACCCGTTCAAATCATCCTCTTTGGGTAAGTCGGTAGGTTACGAAGCCATCCAGCGACACATCAAGAAATCCACAAAAGACATTCAGGACAAGAACCTGAAAGAGCGTACCCGCCGGACGGTCGGCGCAGTGATGAAATCCGCCCATAGCCGTAAGGAACTGGAACAAGAACTGAAAAGGAAAGGTATAGACGTTCTTTTCCGGCAGAACGATACAGGCAGGATATATGGTGTAACATTCATCGACCACGAAAACCGTACCGTCCTGAACGGTTCACGGTTGGGAAAGGACTTTTCCGCCAATGTGTTCAACGACCTGTTTTCCGGCTCCCGTACTTTGTCGGGAAACAGCAAACAGGAAACGCAGGAACAAAAACCGGAATATAACCCGACCGGACATCTTGAAAATACAGGAAAAGCCATTGCGGGACTGTTCAGCCTTTTATCCGGTGGGGAATGATACACCGCCTGATAACCGACAAGTTCCGCCACCCAAGAAGAAAAAAAGAAGAAGAAACAAAAACGTATTTAGTAATCCTAAAAATTTCAATTATGCAGAATGAAGATGATTTAAGAGGACTTGCAAAGGTCATGGACTTTATGCGGGCAATCAGTATTTTATTTGTAGTGATAAACATTTACTGGTTTTGTTACCAATCATTCCGGGAATGGGGCATCAATATCGGGGTAGTCGATAAAATCCTGCTGAACTTCCAGCGTACCGCCGGGCTGTTCTCCAATATCCTATATACCAAACTTTTTCAGTGGTATTCCTTGCGCTTTCCTGTTTGGGTACAAAGGGAGTGAAAGAGGAAAAAATCACATGGAACAAAATTTATCTGTTCCTGACTATCGGTTTTATCCTGTTTTTCCTGAACTGGTGGTTGCTGGCTCTGCCCTTGCCACTGGCGGCAAACACGGCATTGTATATCTTTACCATGACAGCTGGGTATCTTTCGCTATTGGCAGCCGGAGTGTGGATTTCCCGCTTGCTCAAAAATAACCTGCTGGATGATGTGTTTAATACCGAGAATGAAAGTTTCGCACAAGAAACACGCCTGATAGAAAACGAATATTCCGTAAATCTTCGTTCTCGTTTCTACTATAAAAAGAAGTGGAACGATGGATGGATAAACGTTGTAGCAATTTTTCGTGCGTGCATCGTTGTTGGAAATCCGGGTGGGAAAAGTCTTTTTGTGTCGTAAACCAATTTATCAAACAGCAAATAGAAAAAGGGCTTCGCAATTTATCTGTATGACTACAAATTTCCCTGACCTTTCGGAGATAGCCTACAATCATTTGCTTAACCATTTCGGACGGGTACAAGGTGAAGCCCAAATTTTACATAATCAATTTTGATGACCCACGTAAGAGCCACCGATGTAACCCGATAAATCCGGCGTTTATGACGGACATATCGGACGCATACGAAGCCAGTTACACAATCATGTTAAATTTGAACCGCAGTTGGATAACCAAGCAAGGGGATTTCTTTGTGGAAAGTCCTATTATTTTACTTGCTTCTATAATATGGTTTTTGAAAATATATCAGGGTGGAAAGTATTGTACATTCCCGCACGCCATTGAGTTCCTGAACAAGAAATACTCCGATACATTCACAATTTTAACCAGTTATCCCGAACTGGAAAACTACCTTTCACCGTTCATGGACGCATGGGAATCCAATGCGCAAGACCAGCTTCAAGGGCAGCTTGCAAGTGCTAAAATCCCACTTTCGAGGATGATTTCACCCGCCCTGTATTGGGTGATGACAGGTGATGATTTTTCACTGGATATAAACAATCCGGAAGAACCGAAAGTATTAGTAGTAGGCAATAATCCCGACCGTCAAAATATCTATTCCTGTGCTTTGGGACTGTATAATTCCCGTATCGTGAAGCTGATAAACAAGAAGCACCAGCTAAAAAGTTCCGTAATCATTGACGAGTTACCGACCATCTATTTGCGGGGACTGGATAACCTGATTGCTACCGCCCGAAGTAACAAGGTAGCCGTCATGTTGGGCTTTCAGGATTTCAGCCAGTTACGCCGGGATTATGGGGATAAGGAAAGCAAAGTTATCGAAAATACGGTAGGTAATATTTTGCGGTCAGGTGGTTTCTGAAACGGCAAAAACGCTTTCAGACCGTTTCGGAAAGGTCTTGCAGAAACGCCAAAGCATGACTATCAACCGGAATGATAAATCAACCTCAATCAGTACGCAGATGGATAGTTTGATACCGCCCAGCAAAATATCTAATCTCACGCAGGGTATGTTTGTGGGTGCGGTTAGCGACAACTTCAATGAACGCATCGAGCAGAAAATATTCCATGCGGAAATTGTGGTGGATAACGAGCAAGTGAAACGGGAAACTGCCAACTACAAGAAGCTGCCCCAAATTATAGATTTCAGGGACGAGGACGGGAACGACCGGATGCAGGAAGAAATACAGGCGAACTACAACCGGGTCAAGCAAGAAGTCCAGCAGATTGTCACGGACGAAATGGAACGGATTAAGAACGACCCCAATTTGCAGCACTTAATATAAACGGCAGCTTTTTTACAGGCTGCCGTTTTTATTGGCAGGGACAAATGAAGGACAAACGAGGGACTAATGAAGCCACCTGTTCCCAAATCCTTAAATATACTCTATTTCATCCTTACTTTTACTTCCGAAAATTTTTATTTACTCACTAAAATTCAAAAAGTTATGGATGTAAACACAGCCAGCCAATCCACCACTGACGAACAGATGATGGATATTCTTCTTGTACTGGATAAGGAGAAAAGACAATCAGCGCAGTGAAAGGCGTAGATGAAAACGGGGAACTCCAAACCGTACCGCCGGAGAACAACAGTGAACTTTTGAAATTCGACCGTCACGGTGATTTCTTTTCCAACTTCTTTTCCAACATGATGAACCAGTTGAAGAACCCGACCCGCTTCAACTTCTTCAAAATCCCCAAAATTGAACTTCCCAAAATCGAGCCGATAATCAGGGATAATTTTCAATCATCCGACACCTGAAAACGAAGCGGGCATAGAGCGTTACCGGGTGACACCTGAAACCGTGAAGCAGGAAGCGAAGAAAGAACAGCAGGAAACCCAAGCCCAACAACCACAGCAGCCAGCCAAAGAAGCGGGAGCAACGGCGCAAACACCGCAGCAACCCGACAAAAGCAAGTATGTGATTGACCCGGATAAAGGTGGACTGGGAAGCCTTGAAGAATTTTGGTCTATCCAAAGAACAGCTTGAAAAGGCAAAGGCTTTAGAACCCATGTTAAGGGGTACAAGTCGCCCGGAGCGTTTACCATCGCCGGAAACTATAATTCAGCCATTATGAAACTGGACGCACGTTTATCTTTCCGGCATGACAAGGACGGGAATGTGTTTTTGGCGATACACGGCATTCGCCAAAAGCCGGAACTTGAACGCCCATTCTTCGGGCATGAATTTTCCAAAGAGGATAAAGCCAATCTTCTTGAAACGGGCAATATGGGACGGATAGTAAACCTGAAAAACTATATCACGGGAGAAATGATACCCTCTTTTGTCAGTGTGGATAAGGTAACGAATGAACTGGTTTCCATGCGTGCAAGCAGCGTCCAAATACCGGATGAAATAAAAGGTGTCAAACTGAACAAGGAACAAAAGGAAGCCTTTTACGGGAAGGAAAAGGGGTATTCCTTGAAAATATGATTTCCAACCGTAAAAATCCCTTTTCCGCAACCGTTCAGGTCAATGCGGACAAGAAAAGTCTGGAATTTATTTATCCCAATACCAAACAGTCACAGGAGCAACGGCAGAAACAGGAACAGCCGAACAGCCTTGTCACCAGTGACGGTGTAACCATCCCCAAGAGCATTTCAGGAATAGAACTATCCCGCCAGCAACAGCAGGATTTAGTCGATGACAAGACCATCTTTGTTGCCGGGTTGAAAGACAAGCGGGGGTCGAATATGATGCTTATATTCAGGTGAACCATGATAAGAAGAAGTTAGGCTCTTACAGTGACAATCCCAGCTTTGACCGTTCCGCCGTGAAAGAGATTACTCCGGCAAGCAAGAACCGCACACAGGTAGCGGTTAATTCGGAGGGCAAGACCAACGAAGCCACCAAAAAAGTGAAAGAACCCTTTGGAAAAAGGGTCAGGACAAGCCCACTGAAAAGCAAAAACCAAGCAGGATAAAAAGGAGAAGCAGGAGCAGACGGACAAACCCAAACAGAGCAGGGGACGCAAAAGATGATAGCGGTGTTAATCCTTATCCCGGTTGTCGGTTTCGCCCTATTTTCCTTGTCTGTTACAAAACAGACTGGGAAGCCATAGACGAGCAGAACCGACAATATTATATAGATGGCTATCACATCTATTATGACCGGAAAATCCTAAGACAAAAAGAAGTGGAACAATTAAAATCAAAATTAGAATGATTGCAGTAATTGGAGAAAAACCAAGCGTGGCAAGGGACATTGCCCGCATTTTAGAGCGAGTGAAAAACAGGATGGCTACCTCTCAGGTAACGGCTACCTCGTTACCTGGGCGTTCGGCCATCTTGTCGGTTTGGCAATGCCGGAAGCATACGGCATACAGAGTTTCCGCCGGGAAAGTCTGCCTATTATCCCGGATAGTTTTCAACTTACACCCCGACAAGTGAAAGCGGAAAAAGGGTACAAGGCTGACCCCGGAGTGTTAAAACAGCTAAAAGGTAATCAAAGAGGTATTCAGCCAGTCGGATAAGATAATTGTCGCTACCGATGCAGGGAGAGAGGGAGAACTCATATTTCGCTATATCTACATTTACATTGGATGCAACAAGCCCTTTGTCCGCTTATGGATAAGCAGCCTTACAGACAAGGCAATCCGTGAGGGACTGCAAAACCTGAAAGACGGTAGCTTGTATGATAACCTTTTCCTTTCGGCACAGGCACGCAGCGAAGCGGATTATTTGATAGGAATTAATGGTACACAGGCTTTAAGCGTGACAGCCGGACAAGGAATTTCTCTTTGGGACGGGTACAGTCACCTACGCTGGCAATGATGCACCCGCTTTTTGGAGAACAAGAACTTTGTCCCGCAAAAATATTGGCAACTGAAATTACAGGCAGCAAAAGACAATGTTTCCTTTGCTGCACTATCCGCAGACAAATGCGATAAGCAGCAAGCCGCCATCGACACGCTGCAAAGGATAAAGGAAGCGGAAACGGTACGGGTGAAATCGGTAGAGCGTAAGGAAGTGAACCAAGAACCGCCCTTGCTCTATGACTTAACCACGCTCCAAAAGGAAGCGAATACAAAACTGAACTTTTCCGCAGACAAAACCCTATCCATCGCACAAAAGTTATACGAGGGTAAACTTATCAGCTATCCCCGAACCGGAAGCCGTTACATATCACAGGACGTGTTCGAGGAAATCCCGGAACGTCTTGTCAATTTGGAACAGTACACCCGCTTTTCCGGGTATGCCGCAGGGATGAAAGGCAAAGCCTTAAATTCCCGTTCCGTGAACGATGGCAAGGTAACAGACCATCACGCCCTGATAGTGACTGAAAACCTGCCCGGTAAACTGGAAGCGGACGAACAGGCAATCTATGAACTGATAGCCGGACGGATGCTGGAAGCCTTTTCTGAAAAATGCGTCAAAGACGTTACCAGTGTAATGCTGGAATGTGCAGGGTCACATTTTCACGGTCAAAGGGGCTATAATCAAGTCCGCCGGATGGCGTGCCGTATTCGCTGAAAAAGAGGACGGGGAAGATAACGCCACTTTGCCAGCCATGCAGGACGGAGATAGTTTACCGCTTTCCGGCATTGAATTACTGGAGAAACAGACCAAGCCCAAGCCGTTACACACGGAAAGCAGTTTGCTTTCTTCGATGGAAACGGCAGGTAAGGAACTGGAAAACGCAGAACTGAAAGCAAGCATGAAAGATACGGGTATCGGCACGCCCGCAACACGGGCAGCCATTATCGAGACGCTGTTTTCCCGCCAGTATATCGTTCGGGAGAAAAAGAACCTTGTCCCTACCGAGAAAGGGTTTACCGTTTACAACATCATCCGGAATAAGAAAATAGCGGACGTGGAAATGGCGGGAATGTGGGAAAATACGCTTGCCAAAATAGAAAGCGGGGAAATGAACCCCGACACGTTCCGCAAAGGCATCGAAGTGTATGCACGGCAAATCACGGCTGAACTTTTGGATGTTCAACTTTCTTTCGTTTCGGGAGTGGTTGTATCTGCCCGAAATGCAAGACCGGGCGCATCCTTTTCTATCCGAAAGTCGCCAAATGTTCCAACGTCGATTGTGGCGTTACCATCTTCCGCAACAAGAGCGACAAGCAGCTAACGGACAAACAGATTACCGAACTGGTGACTACCGGGAAAACCGGGCTAATCAAAGGCTTTAAAAGCAAGAACGGCAAAGTCTTTGACGCTTCACTTGCCTTTGACGGGCAGTTTAATGTTACTTTCGTGTTTCCTGAAAAGAAAAGCAAACTGAAGAAGTAAAATGAAAATCGTTATATTTGCCACAGAAAGTTTCATTATAAATAGATTTATAATTGAAATTTTTGTGGTTGAAGCACCCGGAGGGACACCGGGTGCTTTTTTAAATCATTCTCCTTTATACTGGTAGGTCAGGTAAACGACCTGATTGTCTATCACCCGGTGTCCGGTCAGTTCCCACTTCGACCCGAAAGTCTTTCCTATAAACTTGATACCGTCCCCAAGCATGACCGGAACGATATACAGCGTTATTTCATCCAGCAGGGACGCTTCAATCAGCGAGGTTATAAACTTACCGCCGCCAATGACCTGAATATCGGTTTCCGAAGTTGATTTAAGTTCATTGATTGCCCGTAAGGGTATATCGGTAAGAAAGGTTACATTCTCCTTTTTCGTCACATTGGTGTCGTAGTGGGACACTACAAAAGTCTTTTTACTTTTGTACGGCCATCCGCCCCAACGTTTAAAAATCATGTTATAGGTATTCACTCCGGCAAGAAATATACCGGGTTGTTCATAAGCTGCCGAAATTTCCTTTTTTAACGTTTTCCGGCATCCAGTCCAAATCATTATCTTTTCGGGCAATGAAGCCATCGAGAGATACAGCAATACAAGTTTTTAAATGTTTCATAAGTTGGTATCAAACAGTTTTTAGTTATAAACTGTTCGCCAGTACGTCTAAAAAAAGCGTGAACTCACACTATTCCAACGTAGAGGCACTGGTACGCCTAAGAGAAGAAACAGGCAAGCCCACGCTATACAGAAGTATAGCATGAACATTGCGCATAAATCTCTTCTCTTTGAAAATTACCAGTTTTCTACGTTGAGACGTTCTGCGAACGCTATGTTATATATAAAAGCAATCGGCTTTTCAACCTATGCTGTTATTGTCTTATGAAACTGTTGCAAATATACAGAAAGTCCCGGATATACCCGAAAGGAAAAAGAAAATCCTGTTTTATCTTACGACAAAACAGGATTGAAAGCTATTAGAAAAGAAAAAATTAGTCGGTTTTTTCACGGATTAACTTGTGTACGTCCGTTACACGGTAATAACATCTGCCATCCAGCATAAGGAAAGGGAGTATTCCCTTTTTCCGATAACGGGTCAGTGTTCGGGGGGCTACTTTCAGAAGCAAGCATAAATCCTGATTATCCAGCAGTTCTTCACCATCCAAACAATTACGTCCTTTTATCACCCGGTCTATTTTCTTGTCCTGCATATCGAACCTATCCATGATACGCTCCATCCATGCGGTAAAATCGTCTTTATCTATATACATAAGGCTACCTGATTAAATTAAACCAATCATAAAATAACTTTGGTTGGACGGGTCTTTAATGATAATATCCGTTCCCGCATGAAACGAACATAGCTTTTGGCAGTACGTTCTTTCACGTCCAAAACCTGCTGCAACTGTTCGCACAGGTCTATATAGGTAATATGTGTCTGCCGTCCAAAAATATCACGGGCAACGCATACCAGTTCCTTTTCCTTGCGTTTCTCTTTTTTCCTCTCGTGGCTTTTCCCCTTTATAAAGGTGCATCCCGGCTGCTTTGTCCCAAGCAAAAAGCATCAAAGGAACGTCCAAAGGACTACCGTCACGGACTTTCAGGGCTTTTACCACCGATTGTGTAGGTTCTTCGTCCTTTTCGATGGAAAGGATAGTTGCCGCTTTTGCGCTGTAATTCCGAGCCTAAATGCCCCCGGAGCTTTAAGCCGTTGGGTATGAAATGCAGCACACAAATGATACAGGTCTTATATATTCCTGCCAGTCGGTATAGTTCATCTATCACCGCCACACTTTCCGCTTCATCATTGGCACTTTTTTCACAAGGTCGGCGATACCGTCTATCACCACCAACTGAATACCATCGTATTGGTAATAATATCTATCCATGCTCTGAACAATGGCGTGCAGACGTTCTTTGCGGGACATCCCCCGTCAAACAAAATGCTTTCAGTTCTTCCGGTTTGTCCGGTTGCTTCGCACGTGCTAACAGGTTACTTACATTCTTGAACAGTTGTACTTCGGATTGTGCCGTATCATAGAGTAATACCGCTTTGTGTTTACTGTTGGCGGCTATCTGTATGCCAAGCGTATCTATTTCTTTATCCGGTTGGCAAATACAGCCCGCTAACATGGCAGCTATATAATTACTTTTACCTGTTCCCTCGCCACCCGTAATGCCGAACAGGTTTCCTTGTGTCCCCAGTGGAACGTCCCCGGCAGAAATTATCACCTGTGCTTTTGCCGGGGGATTATTGAAGTCTATTTCGCACGATTTAAGCATAATCAATGTATCACTATATAGGTTATCTAAAAATTCGATAAACAATTTCAGGAAATCTTCACGGGTATTTCCTGCCTTAAAATAGTCGGAAATATCTTTTTCTTCTTTCGTGCCGGAAAGCGGTAGAAGCAGCCGTTTTACTGAAAATTCTTCCAACTGTTTTTCCTGTTTGCGTGCGCTTTCCTTTCCCGTTTTATCGGTATCATACAATAAGATTATATGCTTAAAACGGAACGTCAATTTATAAATCAGCGTAGGCGGGATAGTCACCGTTTCACTGTTGAAGCAGATAGCATGAAAACCATGTGCCGCCAATGACATGACATCTTTTTCACCACCTGTGATAAACAGCGTATCCCCCTTTGCGGGTAGTTGCTCCAATCCAAAACAATAGTTTTCCCCGAAATTGCCACCATAGAGGAAACGAGTTTTTGACAATGGACGATACAGTTTTATATATCGTTTACTTTTATATCCGTACATTGGTTCTGTTACGGATGAAGTATAAGTGAATTGTGTTCCATCCGCTGTTACACTCTGAAAATCCGTAGGGAACAGACCTTGTACAGTTCCAATATTTCCGGTGTGATACCATACTGTTGCCAGTACATCAATTCAGCAAGCGGAAATTTCTGTTCCCTGAACTGGTAGGGCTTACTTTCTTTTTCAGGTGTTTCTTCCAATATATTATCCACCACACGGCAAGAAGTACGGGTAACTGGTATCGGATTACCTGTTGCCAGTCCTAATCCCAAATCCCGGTCGATGGTTTCCAGTATCTCCACAAAATCCATTGAATTATTGCAGTCCAACCCTTTAAGTTGCCCCACGAAAAAGAAACAATCGCCGCTATAACTGTCGTTGCCGAAATCTTTCATCTTATAGATACCACTTCGGCGGTCGAAATAGATATTACAGGACGCTTTATTATCTTCATAAAGCGGATTCAAGAAATTTCTACCTATCCGCCAATTACCGGGTACATAGTGCTTGAATACAGATAGCCCGTTACTTGTCCTTTCTAAGATTTCTTCTTTCCTTAACATATAGGTGGTGGTTGGTTATCAGGTCTTGAATATTCTCTTTATTGCTCGTTTTATCAGTCGTTCTTCCAGCAGCCGTTTTACTTCGCTTATTTTGTAGAAGTAACGCCCCTCGAATATTGGGTAAGGGCAATAGTTCCAGCCACTCGCAAACGTTGCAGTGTCTTTTCACTGATTTTCAAAAAAATGTGCAGACCTCGTAACTATCCACCCAAATTTCATCCTCATTGGTACTTTCCGCTTCTGTGTGATTAAATATATAATCGGCAATAGCGGTAATCTTGTTGTCTAATTCCTTATAGGCTTTTGACTCAAATGTTATTATCTCCATTTTGCTAACTAATTGATTTGCTGCAAAGTTGAAGCATTTGAAAAAATAAATCTTCCAACCTCTTTCCAAGTTGGAAGATTTATTTTTTGAGGATTTTAGCCTAAAAACCATCTGTTTTGAGCTGAAAAGTAAGAAAAAATGGGTGAAAACGGGTAAAAACAAAAACAACCAAGTTGGTAGATACTTGGTTGTTTTTGTGCTTTTGTTTTTTATAAGTTGTCGTCTTCATCCATTTTCTTCAGCAAACACTTTATTAGGTTACTAAGAAATGAAGTCCGGTCTTTCTTCCGGTCTTTTATTGTTATATAAGTCCGATAGTAATCCCCTAAATCAACTTTGAAAGATGCTTCTAAATAAGTCATAATCTCTTTAATATCTGCTTTACCATTATTCAAGACACACGCAGCATAAATAGAATATCCAAGTTCTACTAATGCTATCTTTGGAGCAGTCCATCGAAAAGGGTGTTCAGAAAGAAATGCTCGACTTTCTTCAATGATTATTTGCTTATCTACATAATGTAGCCTTTTATTCAAATAAATGCTAAGCATATCATTTGCTAATATTTGTGCTGCTTTGTGGTCGTAGCAAGTTGAAAATTCCGGGTCACGGTCATAAGGGGTACAATTCGGGCATAGTTTAAAATCAATATGCCCCCTTACAAAATAATGATTATCTAAATGTGTCGCTTTGGAACGGTAATATTGATAGAAGTCTAAATTACTTTCAAAATAGGAGGTCAGTTCATCCAATCTGTCGTTGTAGTGCTTCTTTACTACCTCAATGCTACCATTCGGTTTTCTCATTTCAGCGTTATACACATCTGTGAAGTATAATAATCGTCCCAAGACTTCCGGTTTTATATATTTGAAAAAATAAATTTCCTCTTCTTTACTTTCAAACGGATGCTCAATAATAATTGTTCTTAATTCTTCGAGTGATTTTTGTAGGAACTCTACTACTTCAAATATTAAGTCTATTGAAATATTCCAATTATCAATATCTATTTTATCATAGATTACAAGGTCTATGTTCTTTATAAAATTCTCATATTCGATTTCGCTATTCATGTCATATATTCTTCTGTCATTTATATTGCAAATAGAAGTTTATTTTTATATTTTTAATATACAATAAATAAATGTAGAAAGTATGTGAGCATACTTCCTACATTAGATAGCCAATTAAAAAATTGTATTAAGTTAGTTTCCTTTCAAACAGAATATTGATGAATGATTTTAGCCACAGCATCCGCAAGAGTTACCTTGATTTTCACTCGTATCATTCTTTTCTGATACTTTGGTTTCGTCCTTTTTCAAATTCTCTGACGGATTTCCATCTTCTTCTACTTCCTCTATTTGCACTCCGCAACTACATTTACAAGGTTTCGGAGCAAATAGAGAGGCAAAAAGCCTTTCTTCTTATCTTCCTTTTCTTCCATAATTGAACTATTTATTTTTAAGTGATTATAAAAACAGGTTAAATACATAACCTGCGATAACTGCCGTTAAAAGATAACCGCCACTATCATGCCTACCAGTTTTTTTCTTGAATATACTGGCAAGCATACTCATTTCGGGAATAGCCATTCCTGCACCACCGATAACGAGGGCAATAACCGCCCCGATGCTCATACCTTTGCCCATCAATGCTATGCCGATGGGGATAGCTGTTTCTGCACGGATATACAGAGGAATACCCAATACGGCAGCCACAGGTATAGCGAGAGGATTGTCTGCACCTGCTATTTTCAACACAAAATCTTGCGGCATATAGCCATAAATGCCAGCACCGAGAGCAACACCTATCAGTAAATATATCATAATAGGTCTAAGGCTCCCCCCCACGCATTTATAAAAGCAATCTTTATTTTTTGGCGGAAAGGAAGCAACCTTTTGTTTTTAGGCTGTTCGCTGCCTGAACAACAACTGGGTTTCACCCGAACATTTTTCACATACTTTTGTGCGCCTATTTTTTCGAGAACATATCCAAATGCAACGGAACAGATAAAAGCGATGACAAAATAGAAAACCATTGCCTTAAATCCTACCAAAGCTCCCAACATACCTATAATGATAGGATTGAGTAATGGAGAAGCTATCAGAAAGGACATTGTAGAACCAAATGGAACTCCTGCATTTAGAAAACCTACTGTCATAGGAATGGTAGAGCAAGCGCAGAAAGGGGTTAATGCCCCAAATCCGGCAGCTATGACATTGCCCATAATACCCGAACCTGATAGCTTTTTCCGAATCGTTTCTTCCGGGATATACATCAGTATAATTTCTACGGCTGCGCTGATTAACAGAAATAAGGCTATCAACTCAATCGTAATAAATACGAAGTATTGTAATGTGTCTAATAAAGTATTCATAATCTATTGAATTAAAAACTATTTATTAATTAAATGTAGTGTCACAACAGCTTTCTTCCTGTTCAGGTTGTGGCTGTGTTCCGCAACATTTCTTTTCTTCTGGTTGCACTGATTGTGTGTTTGCCGGGCAGCATCCGCCACTTTCATTGCTTTGGACTGTTTGATTTTTATTTCCAATAAACAGAACGAATACAAGTATTGCCACACCTAACCACAAGAAGAATTTTTGGAAAGACTTTGATTTGGAACGTCTTTTCAGATTTGTTTCTGAAACATTCGTTCCACATCCACAAGTTTCTTTTTTGAAATAAACTTGATAAAAAGCCAAAGAGTAGGGAGATGATGGCAAAGCCAATAAACCAACCTTTATACTCTGCAAAAAAACTAAGTTGTGACGCTCCAATTCCTAATGTTGCTAATATTCCGGCTAATATAGGTAGCCCACAGCAACTTATTACACCTAATAAAGCAAGTAATGGTGATATTACACTTGCTATCATCGACCAAATTGTTCCTGACTTGCCCATTCTTATTTTACTTTAGGAAACCAACTTCTTGTATTATTGGCTATTTTTACTAACATAAGCATTACTGGAACTTCAACCAATACGCCTACTACGGTAGCCAATGCAGCACCGGATTGCAAACCGAAAAGCGATATAGCCACAGCCACCGATAATTCAAAGAAGTTACTCGCACCAATCATTCCGGCAGGTGCGGCGACATTGTGGGGTAACTTCCACCACTTTGCCCAACCGTAGGCAACAAAGAATATCAGAACCGTTTGCAGGACAAGCGGGACGGCAATCAAGACAATATGTAACGGATTGTTCAGTATCGTTTCCCCTGAAACGAAAACAGGATGATAAGCGTTAATAGCAATCCGCCAACCGTATAATTATCAAACTTACGGATAAATACAGTATTAAAATATTCTATCCCTTTTCGCCGGATAACCGTTACACGGGTTACTATTCCGGCAGAAAGTGGAATGACAACAAACAGTACGACCGAGAGTATAAGCGTGTCCCACGGGATAGAAACGCCACCGACACCCAACAAAAACGCAACGATAGGAGCGAAAGCAACCAATATTATTAAATCATTGACTGCCACTTGCACCAATGTGTAAGCTGCATCCCCTTTGGTTAAATGACTCCATACAAACACCATCGCCGTACAGGGTGCAGCACCTAACAGAACTGCCCCAGCTAAATATTCTTCGGCTAATCCGGCAGGGATTAATGACTTGAAAATAACGTAGAAGAATAGATAAGCTATTCCAAACATGGTGAATGGCTTTATTACCCAGTTCGTCACACAAGTAATGACAATCCCTTTCGGACGTTTGCCTACGTTCTTGATGCTCTGAAAATCTACTTTCAGCATCATGGGATATATCATTAACCAAATCAGGATAGCCACAGGTATAGACACGTTGGCATATTCAAATTTGCTCAATGTTTGCGGTATTGCCGGAAGATATTGTCCGATGGCTATCCCGATAACGATACACAAGGCTACCCAAATAGTCAGGTATCTTTCAAAAAATCCAATTCCTTGTTTCTTTTCCATAATGACTGCCCTTTATTTTAATTGCGGTTTTAATTCTTGCAGGTAAAAATCATAGAAACGCATTCTTATTTCATCCCGTACCCGAAGAAATTCACTATTTATAAACTCCGGTGTCCCGGTCGCTTCTGATGGGTCGTCAAATCCAATGTGCAATCTGTTTTTTACCTTGCCTGTAAACATAGGGCAGCTTTCATTTGCGCCGCCACATACCGTTATCACATAGTCCCATTCGTGCCCTAAATACAGGCTAACGTTTTTAGGGGTATGGTTGGTAAGGTCTATTCCTGTTTCAGACATAACTTTTACCGCCATCGGATTAACCTTTTCAGCAGGTTTTGTTCCTGCTGAAAAGACATCCATGTTTTTATCGAATGACTGTAAGAAACCGTGTGCCATTTGGCTACGGCAACTGTTACCAGTGCAAAGGATTAAAATCTTCATATTCTTATAAGTTTTTCCATTCAATCAGGGCAGTATTGCCCTTTGACAATTCTTCTACTTTCTTAATCCAAGTCAATTCACTTTGCGCTTTTGCTTGCAAAAATGAATTTGCTGTATTTGTCAATGACAAACAGGCATTTACTACCCACCATTTGTTGTTAATTCCGGCGCGTTGCAAATCCATTTGCAGGCGTTCTGCTTCAAATACAGGTGTCGCTTCAGGCAAGGTAACAATTACGACTTCCGTTTCCTTTGGATTACGCAAACGGGGCAATAAATTGGCTACCGCTCCCGTAACTGCTCCCTTGGGTACGTTCTACTTCTTTATGGTAGCTTTGGGTAGCATCCAAAAGCAACAATGTATGACCTGTCGGTGCAGTATCAATCACCACAATTTCATTGTCCGCTTTATCTACAATTTCGGCAAATGCCTTGAAAACTGCGATTTCTTGCGTACATGGTGAACGTAAATCTTCCTCTATATATTCCATATCTTCGGCAGTCATGGTTTCGGCAGCTTTGCTACGAACTTCATTCTTGTTTTTTCCAGCACTTCCGCTTCGTCTATATGGCTTACCGTAATACCTGATTTGATGGCAAAATCATAGTTCAGGTGATTTGCCGGGTCAGTAGTGGTAAGATGAACCTTTGCACCGAGCTTTGTTAATTTCAAGGCTATTTCTGTGGCTAAGGTCGTTTTTCCTACGCCACCTTTTCCCATTGTGAACACTACTCGTTTACCGGAAGTATAGAGGTCATTTACCAATTCATCTATACTTTTTGCTATCAGTTATCGGCTGATAACGAATTTCATTCGTAATACTATCACTGTATAGCATACGGCGGATATTGGCAATATTGGATAAATTGTAAGAACGCAGAGGAACGCTATACATGGGATATTCAGATAATGCAATAGGCATACTTTGTAACGCCTTTTGCTGCCTGTTATACAGTTGTTGTGAAACATTGTCTGCTTCATCTAATTGCTGTAAAACACCATTTATCACCAATAGCTGATTTTTAATTCCCAATAGTTGTAATTCATGCGAAGAACGGGCAGCTTCTTTCAACGGTGCTATTTCAGGACGGCTTACCAATACTAACCGGGTTGCGCTTGTATCAGACAATGTATCAACCGCCTGTTTATAGATACCTTTCCTTTCTTCCAAGCCTGATAATTGTCCTAAACAAGATGCGCCATGTGTACTTTCACTAATAAATGTACTCCATGCCGATGGAAGCTGCAACATTCGCAATGTGTGTCCGGTAGGTGCTGTATCAAAAATAATGTGGTCGTATTCCTTCGCTTTATCAGCATCGGTGATAAAGTCTGAAAACTCATTAAAGGCAGCGATTTCTACCGTACAAGAGCCTGAAAGTTGTTCTTCCATATTTTGAATAACGCTTTCAGGTAATTGTCCTCTAAAAAGGTGCAATAACACTTTCTCTGTATTCTGCTGCTGCCTGCTCAGGATCAAGGTTTACAACAGTCAGTCCCGGCACTTCTGAAATAGCTGTACCGTGTCCGTTTAAGGATTGATCGAAAACATCTTGTAAGTTAGAAGCCGGATCTGTACTGATAAGAAGTATTTTCTTTCCCTTATCAGCCAAACCAACTGCTGTGGCACAAGCAATAGAAGTCTTTCCTACTCCACCTTTTCCTGTGAAGAATAAGTATTTTGTTAGTTCTATATCGGATAAATTAAATGCTTTCATTATTCTGTATATTAATTTGTTCAACGATTATTTAACGGGCATCAAGTCTAAATTAATTCCTGTCCATTCGCTCATTTGTTTAGTTGTGGGATAATCTTTAGAAACTGCAATTTCACCATCCACCAAAGTAATAGGCAGTGCTTCTGCACCATTCTTTTTTGAAGATATTGGTTTACAGTCTTGTTACTTACATAAACTTGCGGTTCGTCCCGCAAATTATGACGGGTAACAACAACACCCTGTCTTTTCAATGTTTCGATAACAACGGCTATCCTCATTAATTCAGGATTAATATTAGTTCCACACAAACCCGTAGGGCAACACATTGCCGGGTCAAAAATTTCTATTGTTTTCATACTGTCTTTTATTTTAATTAATACATTGTTTGTTTATAGATAAAGAATGACCGCATAATAAATTCCTATCGCAATAAAGAGGATGGCAACAATTTTGCGAAACCATTTTTCAAAGATTTGTACTCTGTTATAAAACTTGCCTAATCCGGCAACACTGTACGCCAATATCCAAGCAACAAGGATTACAGGTAGTCCCGTAGCAATAGCATAAATTACAGGTAAAAGATACCCGCCTGTTTCTGCTGCTGCCAAGGGCATAAGCATACCGAAATAGAAAACCCCACTTGTAGGACAAAAGGCGAGAGCAAATAAAACTCCTAATAACATAGCTCCCCAACTGCCTTTTGTTTTCTTCTTTAGACCCTCTCCGCCAATATTGACTTTTGGTATATTCAGTTTTATAATATCAAGCATGAATATTCCGATAATAATTAAAACCGGAGCAATCAACATTTCACCGTATTTACTGACTGCCTTTTGAACCATGAACATACTTGCACCCTCACGAAGAATAGGAATAAGAATGAAACCAAGTGCTGTATAAGTTACTATTCTGCCGAATGTATAAAGCAATCCGTTTATAAATATACGGTGATGGTTCTCTATATCCTTACTGATAAATCCTATTGCCGTTATATTAGTAGCCAAAGGACAAGGGCTAACTGCCGTTAAAATCCCTAAGATAAAGGCTGTAATAGCAGGAATAGAACTATTGTCTAATAGTGATTGAAGAAAGTCCATCTTACAATGTTTTTAGTAATTCGTCAATCTTGTTTTTTATTCCCTCTTTAAATTTATCCGGTTCATTTCTTGCATTGGAGAAACTAAACTCCGTCATGTTATTTACATTCTCTTTACTGTCTTTCCAGCCATTCACAAACAAAGACGACCATGTAACTTCGTATTTATCTGCAATTTGCTCCTTTTCCTTTTTGGATATATCTATCACCTTGAAGATGATTTTACCGTCCGCCTGTTCTTTGGAATAAAGGCTATCCAAAAGAGCTACCGTATTGGCTTCAATCGCCCTGCAAGTGATACATCGTTGCGCTCCATGAAAATATAGAACTTCAACACGGTTAGTTTGATTTTCTTTTGCTATGCTGGTTTCTGTTTTATTCTTTGAACCATTACCACAGGAAATTAAAACGATTGTTGCAATCAGTAGATAAAATAACTTCTTCATAGTAAATAATTTATTTGGTTATCAACTCTTTTACTTCCGAAAGGGACAATCTTTTTCCGGCTGATACAACTTTTCCGTCAATCACCAAAGCCGGAAGACCTAAAATGTTGTACTCCATGATTTTCAATAAATCTTCTTCCTTAATTAGAGTTGCATCGCAGCCCAGTTCTGAAATAGCTTGTTTTGTTGTTTCATACAATGCTCTACAGCCTGCACACCCGGTTCCCAATACTTTGATTTCCATTTCTAATTCTACATTAAAGTTTATCTCATAATCGTAATTCGTAGAACTACGAACAATGATTTTAAAAAAAGGTGCTGTTATTCACAGCACGATGTACCCGTACATTTACAATCACCCAAAAAATGCAGCAAATAATTTACGGGCAAGTTCCCAATTCTCTCGGTTGATACAATACCGAACTTTTGGTGTTTCTATTTCTCCCTGAATTAATCCTGCATCTTTCAGCTCTTTTCAAGTGCTGTGAAACGGTTGCTTTGGCAATAGGCAATTCTTCGTGAATATCTCCGAAGAAACAACTTTCCTGTTTAGCCAAGAAACTAAGAATAGCCATTCGTGCCGGGTGTCCCATAGCTTTAGCAAAACGAGCTATCTGCTCCTGTTCCTCTGTGTACTGCTTAGTTTTCACTTTTATATCTCCTTTCTTGTTTGTTGTTCGCAAAACTACGAAACAGATGATATTTTTTAGATTAAACATTTTTTAGGTGCAAGGTGCAAGTATATATCTATATATATAGCTTGCACCTTGCTACATGGAAACATTTATATTCCATTTGCGTAATTACATGAACCCGTGAGAAACATTTATATTCAGGCATTTGCGTAATTCGGAAAAGAGTTGTATCTTTGAACCCGTGAGATAGGCAGACAAAAGCGGACTTTTTTATATTTAAGCCGGACAAGTGAAAAAATTAGCCTGTTAATAAAAATCGTTACCGTTACCTATTTGAAATAGAATTGTTTGTTGCATGTTGTTTGTCAAAAGCGTCAACCAAAGCAACAATCTGCCGATTTATATAGGTTGCCCTTATGTAATGAATGTGTGAAAAATGAAATTTATTGTGCTTTGACACTAATGGGGATCTGTTGAAGTTGATGATCGTTACTGTTTCGTTACCTATTTGAAATTTGATTTGGAAATCTAAGAAAACAATTGATTTACATTGATGATAAAAAGCACGTAAATTATTATACGTATATCAACAACGAAGAGTTTACGGTAATTGAAGAAAGTCAAATGAAGGTCGGGAAATATCAAGATATTATACGTATATGAGATATGCTCCCCAAAGAGATATGAGGGAGGTGTTAACATTAAATGCCCAAGGGGATACCATTGATTATTTATTGCAGAAATATTACGATAAAAGTAAACTCAAATTAGTGTATGTTAGAAATATAAACAATGACTATGTACTGCATGAAGACAACGACTATGAGGAAAAAAATGAATACGACGGGAATGGTAATCTAACAAAAAAAGAGTGCAATACTATTTTGACATAGGGAAAAAAAAGAACCACTTACTTCTTTTCGGGGACTATCTGATGAGGAAGCTAAAAAAAGGATTCCCGTACAGACGAGGACTATGACATCGTTTGCGATATAGAGAAAATGGCAAGAGATACCCTTATCAGGAAATGTATAAAGAATGGTATTGTCAGTTCTATTAACAAGACGATTGTTGACGAAAAAAAGGGAAAAAGGAATTTATATTCGACGCTGACATGAAGTTCACAGGTAGTTTCACGGAATTTAAGTCGGATGGTTTTGATATTCACGTTGATCGTATTGTACTGGACGATTGCACGGATATTGATAGCACTTATTATAAGAATGGGAAAGAGGTAAGATGCGTTTATCTTTCGGATACGTCTAAACGTATTGTACTTTCTAAATATGATAAATGGGGAAATATGGTTGAGAGGGTGGAAAGACAAAGTATTTTTATTCGCAAGACGGAGAGGCATTGATCAATGAAATGCTGCAAGTAGTGAGAGAGAATGAGAAGAAGAAAGAAAAAGTAGAAAGCGATTGAAAATATCAAAATAAAAAGGTTGTGAGAAATAAACATTTAATCGGGGTATGAAGGGGGAGACAGATTCTTAGAAAGAATGACCGTTATTGTGACGATGATTTTCACGATATTCATGATTATCAGAATCGGCTACTTGCGGATCGGTCTCTGACCCTCGTCATGTGCGCATGATCGGACTTTTCTCGTTTGTCACCCATAGGTATATTGTATCGCTGAATACAGGAAGGTGCTGGAAGGCGACAGAGATATGCTAATCAGATACCCCTCTCTTTCCTTCTAATGACTTTTCATTACGCTTTTAATAAAGATATTGGTAGAAGACAATTGTCTGAGACTAATTGTGAGTTCTATTCCTCAATGTGGCTTAATGATTTTCTGTTCTGTGATTCTCTTCGACTTTTTTTTGTTGATCGGCTAATATTACAATGATAACAGACATTAGTATCAGTAATAAACCGATTAATGATTGTAATGTGAAATGTTCCGAAAATACCAATACGCCTACAACCACTGCGACCAAAGGTTCCATTGAACCAAGGATGGCTGTTGTTGTCGAACCGGCATATTTTACCGCTAAAATCAACGTAAGGTCGGAGATGACGGTAGATAGAAATGCCAATGCCAAAATATAAAATCCGGCTTTTTGTGCTGGGGATGGAGGATATACCTGCTGTAAATAGACTGTAGATGAAAAAGATTACGCAACCGCCTAAAAGCACATAGAACGTAAGCACTTCAGCAGGTAATTTACCTATATCCAATTGATTCAGAGCAACAATATATATCCCATAGGTTAATATCGTAAGAGCTGCGAGTCCGATACCCATCAATCGGATACTGCCTCCTCCCCGACCAACACATAAGTGCAACACCGATTAGTGAGAGTGAGGCTGCTAAGAATAGAGATTTGGATTTTTTGTTCTTTCAAGAATAATACCATTAAGAAGCTGAAACAGATTGGATAGAGAACGTGAATGGTTGTAGCCACTCCACTAGTTATATAATGGTAGGAATAAATAAGAACTAGCGCTGTAAGAGCATACAAGGCACCTAAACCGATGATAGAGATCAGATGTTTCATATTTATTTTTAAAGTACTTTTGTGCAAAAGACATACTGCTCCCATCATAAGGGTAGAAAATAGAAATCGATAAAAAAGAATGTTGGATTCATTCATTTCCATATTTCCCATTAATGGAATTGTAAATAATGGAATGAGCCCAAATGTACCTGATGAAATCATTGCATAAATAATACCTTTTAAACTTTTCATATCATACAGAATTAAAATTTGAGCGCAAAGGTAGGTTACAGGGAAGAATGAAAAGTTACCAAAAGGTAATTAATGCATATCGGCCCTGATTCTACTTAAGGATTGTGGAGTTATGTCCAGCCATGCGGAGAGGTCTCTCATTGATAATCTTTGTATCAGTTTGGGCATTTCTTTAAGTAGATATTGATATTGTTCTTTCTTGCTCATCCAGTGGATAGATGAAAATAGAAAGAAGATGAAGTAAGCCATTCCTGAAGAATCATTCTTCCCCAATTGGATAAATTAAGAGAGTCTTTGAATGAGGTGGCTAAGTCTTTACGGGAGATTCTCCATAAAATACAAGTATCTACTGCCTCTAAAGTATATAGTGATTGTCTGCTCTCTGTCAGGTTGGGTGAACTGAGTGGGACATCATTTTCTAATGCAAAAAATATGATAAATTCTCTGCCCTCTCTTAGAATCGTACTTTTTTACAATCCCTTTCTCAACAAAATAGATATAGTGATCTGTTTGCCTTTCTTGAAGGATAATCTCTCTTGGGCACAGAAAATTTTGTGAACTTTTCAAGCAATATTTCTATATCTTTTTTTTCAAAAAGTCCGTATTTATCTCTTAATATTTTTTAATCCCGTTCTCCATACTTTAAAGAAAACAAAAAGACACGATGCAATGTTGGCGTAATTCTGATAAAAATGTACGGCATACCACTTGTAAAAAGTATACTTAATTATAGAAAGAAACG
>VOFD01000587.1_pt1 | contig 26001 bp, 20 predicted proteins | sample 5384101 | NCBI WGS metagenome assembly VOFD01 (sample SAMN12384723, study PRJNA508395) | human gut metagenome | isolation source: healthy gut C | host: Homo sapiens
TTGCGCCCACAGAGGCGGGGAACTCGATACCAGTAAGCTGAAGCAGGTGGGAAATCAAAGTTCCGACACCCACGGTGAACAGAACTTGGTAGGCGGCAGCAGTCATACGCTTTTCGTCCACCGGAATTTTTTCTTCTTCGCTGCCGAACTTCATATTTTGTGCCTCGGGGTTGGGCGTGAGTTTATTGTGCTCAATCAGATAGCGTCCGATTGGACCGCCCAATAGAGCGCCGCCTACCAAGCCAAAGGTTGCAGCGGCAGTTGCGATGGTGGTGCCGGCATCCAGACCGGCTTTTTCCAAGACAGGCCCCCAAGCGGCAGCAGTTCCATTGCCGCCAACCATAGGAATGGAACCGCAGGCCAGACCGACCAAAGGATCGATACCCATAATATTACAGATTAAAACACCGAGGCCATTCTGTAGGGCGACCAGAATGCTGGAGAGAATAAGAAAGACGATGACCTGGGGACCACCTTTCTTTAGCAATTTCCAGCTTGCGGTATAACCGATACCAGCATAGAATAGCAGGCTAAAAAACTCATTGAAAGAACTGTTCAGAGACACCTGACAAATACCAGATATATTTAGGATTGTGATGAGAACTGCGAAAAGGACGCCGCCTACTACGGGGGTGGGAATGCAGAACTTTGCTTTTTGAGCAGAGGCCAGATCCACTCGCATCAGTATCCACGCACATCCTCGACAAATGACCCGTTTCTCAAGTGGTTTTCGTACGCTTCTCGAATGACGCGAATAGCGATGTCTACTTCTCCATTTTGAAGATCGTTGTCTTTGATGATCTCCTCATATTCCGCATAGATCCGAAAGACTCGCTTAAACTGCTCCCTGGTCACAGGATTATCGGGGCAAACGCAGTACGAGGCAAAACTTATGATCGAGCTGCGCTTGCTTTCAATGTAGAGAGACGTGGTGATTTCGGTGTTCTTATCCATTTTTTCTTTCAGAACCTCAATGGACTGATCATACACCACTGCTCTATCATTTACCCATTTCATCCAGGCGTCACGCTTGGCGATATTATCTTCGCTGTAATGGGATTCCACGCTGTTCAACACGGTCTTCACATCGTGAATCGTCGCGGACATTTCTCGCATGGTCTGCCGTTCCTGCTTCTTCCGAGCAAAATATTTCCTGATCTTAATGAACTCGGGAACGACTTTCCCCTTAAACTCCAAAATTTCGCCAACGATCTGCATGATCAAAAAAACGCCGATAATAGCCAGACCTAAAGCGATAGGTATGTTCAGGTACTCGATATAGCTGATCATGTTAACCGATCACCCACCGACAAATGTGGGTTTCTTTCTTCCGCCATCATCCAACCTCCTTCAAAGCAGGCAAATTTGGAAAGCTTAGGATTTGGGACTCAGCATCCCGAGCAGTTCCTGATACTGCTCTCGCTGATTTTGTCGGCGGCATAGAAAATATCGAGCTTCGTCTCGATACCCTCCGTCTGGCCTCTCTCGATCATGCGCTTCAAAGTTCGGTACAACATAGCAGTTTTCCCCTTTCTTAAATATCCAGCTCCGTCAGACCCAGCTCCAGCAGAGTCAGACGGAATTCCTGGTCCACGTTCATGGCATCCGTATCCACTTGTGCGGAATACAGTGCCCGATTGCTGCGGTCGATCTCGTTGTCCATTCCCTTTCTCAGGAACGTCTCGTAGTTCTCCCGCACGTTTGCCGCGATGCCGTCCCAGGTCTCCACCTCCACATGGTACTCGTCGTACTCATATCCGGTGAAGTCCTCGGTCTGGACAGGCGTCACGTTCTGGAAAAGCCGTACAAGGCTTCTTCCGCTTCCGGGAATGCGCTCCACGGTAAAACTGCCGGGGTCAACCATCCCTTGTACTTTCATGGTGCCGCTCCTTTCACGCCGCCTGGTAGGGCGGATATAATTTCTGAAGCCGTCTGCACTCTTTTCGGACGACTTTCTTAAGATCGAACATGGTCTTCGGCTGGTAATACCGCTCCAAAATCCGTTGACAATCGCACTTTCGGAGCTGCCCAAGCCGTGAGATCAGGCCGGAGGCCCGCTTAAACGAGATGACCCGGTTTCGATCCCTTCGGTAGCAATATAAATGCAGTGTTTGCTTGAGCCGAAACAGGTTGTGCTTTCGGAGGATGGTGTAACCGTGCCCGAACCGGTAGCCCAGCGCCGACGGAATCCTCGGCCGTCTTCGGCGCCGTTTGACCTCGGGCAGATGCTCTCTGGCCTTCTCCACCCTTGGGGTAAAGCCGATCCGAAAGACCTGCCAGTTGTCTTTCAGCTTTAGTCCCACGTCGGCCAGCCACGCCTGAATATCCCGGATCAGCTTCCGCAATTTCCGCTTGCTGGAGGCGAAGATGGTGAAGTTGTCCATCTGCCGCAGGTAGTGGCTGACGCCGTACTCCCTTTGGTGGATCATCAGGTCCAGCGGCTGGAGTACCAGGTGCAGGAACCAGGCGGAGAAGAACGCGCCGATCAGTACGCCGTATTCCATCAGGGCGTCGCACAGCCAGAGGGTCTCCCGGTCCTTGAACAGCCGTTTCAGCGCCTGGATAACATACGGCGGGTCCAGCTCCTCAAAGCAGTGGTAGATGTCGCATTCCGCGCCGTACCGTGTGCCGGCGGCGTCTCCCTTCATCCACTTCTTGATGGCCTTGACCCCGTAGGAATTTCCCCGTCCCGGCACGCTTGCGATGCAGTATTTGTCCATGCTCCGCATGATGTGCGGGATCATGGGCTGTAACACCGCATGGTGGACATACTGGTCCGGCCACAAGAGCGGCTCGTTGATGTCCCGCCATTTGCCCTTTCCGCTGTCCGCGTTCCGGTCCCAGCGCCGCCGTTTCAGCGGCGGGTGCATGTGCGCGTCTCCACTCACCAGGTCCTCGATGAACCTGCGCAGCTCCGCCACATATTCATCCATATTCGCCTCGATCTCCAGGACCTTCTTGTTCAGGCTGTGGTCGCCGTTGCGCCGGTGTCCCCGATTGACTTCCCGGATGGCCAGGCGCAGATTGTCTTCCGAAAGGATTTGTTGGTAAACTCTCACTCGTTTCATCAGGGATAATATCCTCCTTGTAGCCTCACAGCCGTTCCATCGCCGCGGGTGGTTCCGGGGCGAAACCCGGCCCGAAGTGTACCAGGCTGTGTCCTGACGGCTCATCGTCAGCAAGTGCTGCGCGGTCAACTCTGCGTAATAGAAAGGGTGAGGAACCCTGACTACCGATAGGAGGTTCAGCCATACCCGACAGGCCCAATGGCCTGCGTCTGCTTCAAGAAGGCGACAGCCGATGTTGGAGTTCGTGTTCGACGCACTGTTGTAGTTCACGTAGAACGGCCCGTGATTCTGGTTCTGGTTATAGTTACCGCCGTGGTGCAGGCACGGGTTACTACCGTTGAAATTCCAGTTATCCGGGACATCGTCTGCTGCAAAGTCGACCCCGCGCTCTCCTCTTACCAAAGAAGAGCGGTTTCAAATGTTGTTCTTATTAAGGTGAAAAGGAGCCCTTCCGCTCCATTTTGAAATGCGTGGAAGGCCGGAGCTTGGGGGAAGGGACTGCGGTCCCCTCACCCCAAACCCCCTCCTCCCCAGGGGAATGGTCACGCCGCCTTCGGCGGGCGTTCCTGGAGGCGACAGCCGATGCCGGAGTACGTGCTCGACGCACCGTTGTAGTCCACGTAGAACGGCCCGTGATACTGGCACTGGCTATAGCTACCGCCGCGGCGCAGGCACGGGTAACTACCGTAGAAATTCCAGTAATCCGGGACATACGTGGTGGTACTGCCGCCAGCCTCAGAGGATACAGCGCCCACTCCAGCCCGCTTTGGGTCGGGATGGCGAAGTCCTTCGGGTAACCAGCAACCGGCTTACCGACAAGCACGCCGTTGGCACTGTCGCTGAACTGATTGGGATTCTTGATGACGTTCAGGCCGTTGCCATTGTAATAGCAGCCGTCCATCCAGTCGTACACATTGTCCCACCAGCCCTCGATGTTCCGGTACTGTGTGAAACCGTAAGTATCCCGATTGGCCGCCGTAGTACCGGTGTGGTACTTCATAGCGTCCGTACGCCCGTTGTTCTCCTTGGAGTTGCTGGCCGAGCAGCCCCGGCCGATCCGCTCGCCGTTCCAATCCGCGAACTCCACCAGAAACAGCATGTTTACATACCACATCTGGGCAAAGTCCAGCTGCCAGATGTTGGCCCCCAGGTTGTGGATCTGGGTTCGTGCCGTGCTCCGGGTGATGCTCACCTGCTGGGCCTTGTTGGTCTCCGACTTGTAGGTGCCATTTGCGCAGTGATACCGGGCGATGTAGGAGAAGTCCAGCTCTCCAAGGCCGTCCCCACGGTCCATATTCACCGGGTCAACATGGAACCCTTCCACAGGGCCGTCTGCGATCTGAAGCTTCAGCTTCTTACCGCTCTTGGTCCACTTGTACCAATACTTGGGCTCCTTGACCATCACGCCGCCGGTGCGGGTCTCCTTGACCATGCCGCTCCAGGGGTACAGATTGTCAAAGGGCGAGGAGCCGGAGCCATTGTTCACCGCCGGGTTGGGGTCCCCAAAGCCCGCCGCTCCGTCGGTGCGCTTACCCTTGGTGGGGCCACTGCTGGTCCAGTCCCATTCCACGCCGTAGATGGTCACGAACTGGGCATTGACTGCTACCTGCTTATCGGCCCCAGCCAGATAGTTGGCTCCCGCAGCTACTTTAACAATAATTGTAGTCGTGCCGGTGATGTTATTTACACTGTTCACCGTAACCTCGCCGGTCTGCTGATTGATGTTACCGATCGTAGCCACACCAACATTATTGGAAACGGCAGAGATCACGCCGTCGCCCTTTCGGGTCACGGTAAACTTGGCGCTTCGGGCGCCGGTATTCAGCGTCACACTTGTCGGACTTACAGATACGACCTGATCGCCCTTGCCGATAGCCCAGGTAGCTGTCTTGGCGTCCACCGTGCCATCCCACCACTGATGGTTGGAATCCGGTGTAAAGGCGGCAGTGTACCCTGTGCCGGCGTTGACCTTCGCCTCTACAGATACCGTCATTTTGTTTGGATCATAATTGGCGTCCCACACCGGAGTTTTGGGGTTCCCATCATACTTCAAAGCTCCGCTCTGGGCGGGAACCTTGGCGATGGAAGCTCGGCCGATGCTCCACTGAACGGTTTTATTGGTCGTAGAACCGTCCGACCACATGCCATTCAGAAGAATAAATGTGGCAGAGTGGGCGCCGGCATTGGTCTGTGCGGTCACCTGCACTTTGGAATTCACCTGGTCAAAGTTATCCCATTCCGGTGTCTGGGGCGCTCCCGTATAGGTCGGCGAGCCCTTCTGCGTAGGAACGGGTACAATAACGCTGGTGATGGTCCACTTGACCTCCTTGGCCTCAATGGAACCGTCCCACCACTTGTAGTTGGCGGTAGGAGTAAATGTGGCTTTGTAATCGCCTGCGTCAGTTCCAGATCGGTCTCCGCCAATGGTCAACTGACCGATGTCGTAGTTGGCCCAGGTGGGAGCCTGCGGTTTGCCGTTGGCCGCCAGTACATTGTTCTGCACCGGAAGAGAAGCGATGACCGCCCGGTCAATGATCCACTCAACCGTGGCCTCATCCAAGCCGCCGGGGAACTGATATCCATACGACAGATTAAACCGTGCGGAATAGGACCCAGCGTTCACGCCGTTGGTCGTGCCGGAAATGGTCATCTTCGACGGATCATACCCAGTCCAGGACGGAGTTTTGCCAGTCCCGTCATAGGTAAGGACTCCATTTTGAACAGGGACAGCCACCTCAATGGGGTTGACTGTAACATTCAAGCTGGCGGTCTTGGTCACGCCCTCATAGGTATAACCGATCTCCACCGGACGGCTCCCCAAAGTAGAGAAAGCGGTCTTGGGATAGGTGTATCCCGAAACCTCCTCCGTAGAGTCATCCGAGAATTTGGCAGTGACCACCATTCCCGCAGGGGCAAATTCCTCCAGATAGTGATAGACCATCTTGGAGGGGTTGTTGGTAACGGCAATGGATACCAGCACCTTCTGCACAGTAACCGGCACACTTGCCGTCTTGGTGATGCGGCCTTCGGTATAGGTGATAACCACCTCCGTCACTCCATCCGTAAGGACTTGGGGAGACACGGAATATCCGGTCACATCCGAAGTGAGACCATACCCATAGCCCGCGGTAACGACCATGCCCGTGGGGTCAAAGGACTCTCCGGACTTGTAGGTGGTCTTTTGGGGCGGCTTGGTAATTGTCAGGGTCTCCAGCCTCAGAGTACCGCCTCCGCCGCTGCCGCCGGTCATGTTAAAGACCTTGCCGACGTTTGCATTACTCATTATTCTGCTCGACCTCCAGTCGCAAAATATAAATGGTCAGATTTTCCGTTGGAGTTACCTCGCAGTGAAAGGTGACCTGACCGTTAACGGTGATATTGTCAGCTTTCACGCCAGTCTCGCTGACTGCCATAAAGCAATCCGCGTCAGCGCACACAATATACCAGTATTTTTCGTCAGCCAAAAGGATGTTGTCCTTTACAGTCTGAGCTCTGCCGCTCCAGTTCTCGGCCGGCAGAGTAACGGTAGTACCGCTATGCTGTGCGCCCTCCAGCAGAGGAATGATCGACTCTAAAAGCTGGTCGACGCGGTTCAGGGTATCGAGTTTTCCCCTTTCTGCCAGAGCCCGCAACTGCTCTAAGGTTGTGGCTTTGTTCTCTGCCATGTTAGAGCTCCTTTCCGAAAAAATAAGAGGGGGACAGGAATACCCCATCCCCCTCCGCGGTTATCAGACGCCAACAGCGGCGCCAAAGACCTCATCCAGCATCTGATTGACTTCCTCATCAGTCGCAACCTCAATGCTGTCCAGCTTGATCTTGTCCTCCTTGGACATCAGACCATTTGCCTGGCTGGTAGCAGGCTGATAGGTGGTGTCCTGTGCGGGGATACCGAGAGCAACGATATCCTCCTTGGTCACATCGTCGCCGATGACCGCATGACCCTGATTGTCCTTACCGACCTTCTTGAAGCCGGCTTCGACCGCCTCAGCGGCAGGGTGAGTGTAGACCACGGTCTCCTGGCCATTGATCTTGATGTTGCCGTTGACCTCGGACTTCTCCACCTTGGTCGCGCCGGAGGCAATGTCCTTCAGCGCGGCGGTGATCTTGCCTTCAATGGCGGCCATTACGGTGGCGTACTCGTCCTCGTCGCCGCCAATACCGGCAACGATACCGTTCAGCTTGGTGATGGCGGCGTTCATCGCGGAAGCGTCATTGGGGTGATCCTGAATCCACCGAGCAATCTCAGTCAGAGTATCCAGGGCCTCCTGGGCGCCCTCGGGGATCAGCTGAGCGGCCAGCTCCTCGTTGGCGATGGTGCGGGCGCTCTTACCAGCATCCGTACCGATCAGAGTGGCCAGATCGGCGCCGGAAGCCTTGCCGTCCAGCACAGCCTTCAGAGCGGTATCCAGATCGGCCTCAGAGATCTGAGCCTTGTAGGCCAGGGCCGCCAGACCCGTCACCGCAACATCCTTGCCGGCAACAGACAGAGTGCCGTTGGTAGCACCAGAAGCAATCAGAATGTCCACCATCTTGTCGGCGATGGCCAGGGCAACGCCGTTGACCTTAACGCCTACCAGGGACTTGGATTCGACCTTGCTGATCTCACCCTTGGTGCGCTGAGCCAGAAGCTTCATCTGTTCGAGAGTAGTGTGTTTAGACATAAATATGTCCTCCTTAAAAATATTTGTTTACGGCTCTTCGCCGAAAACATCATCGAGAATGTCCTCCACCTCTTCGTTAGTGGCGGTATTGTCCGGAGCCTCAGGATTTTCGGGAGGTATCCAGGAGGACTGGAATGCATTGTCGAGGACTTCCTGAACCTCTGCATCTGTAGCAGTATTTTCCCGGATGACCTCAAGGATCTGGGCCTTCACGTCTCCATCGATGTGGGTGGGCGGCATCAGTTGTGTGGGGTCAAGCGCGTACATGATCTTGCTGGCCAGACACCATACCGTGTCTTTCTGAACCCCATCCTTAATGCCGGAAACTCCGATTTTGAGATTGATTCCGGCCCGTTTCAAACACTCAGCCGGAATAATGCATCGGTCATCCGTCAACGCCACAGGCGGCTGCTGTACGCCGCCGGCTTCAAAGACAGCCGATTTGGCATAACCATCCCAGCTCTGATCAAAGCGGAACTCCACAATATAGAGCTTGTCGGAGTTCTGTACCAGACTCTCATCCTTGACCAGATGGGCATAGGTTGCTTTCACTGCGATCTCCATGGGCTTCGCCTCCTTGCTTACTGAATGGCCCCGTTCCCCGACAGCTCCAGCCGGATCAGGTTGACCGTCAGGTCCGCTGCCGGCTCTGTGTCGCAGGTCAGGGTGAGAAAGCCCGAGGTGGTGATGTTCTTGGGCTGCACATTGCAGTCGAGGAACTCCTCCTTACAGGCTTCGTCCGCGCTGAGGAAATACTTGTGGGTGCCCAGGGCCAAAAGCCGCTCGTCCGCAATGGTGACGCTCCCCTCCGACCACCCCTCGGCGGGGATGACCAGGTCGAAGGAGATACCCAATACGTCGCCGGCGCCCGTACCGTTCAGGCCGTTGTAGACCGAAATGGTGTAGGTAGACCCGTCTGTCATATGCACCGTGTAAATATCCGTGGTGCCCGGCGAGTGGTCACCCTTGGTCAGCCGGATGTCCTGGATGCCCACGCCGATGGGGCCTTGCAGCTCACAGCTGATGTGGCTGTCGTAATAGGCCCCTGTCTCCGCGTCCCAGATCCACCAGGTTCCATTTTGAGGCTTGGGCGGCTTGCCGCTGTACTGCTCCGCTTTGGCTGCGCTTCCGGCGGCCTCTGCGGCGCTGTTAAGGGCGTCGGCCTTGGCCTGTTCCGCGGCTGTCCTGGCCGCTTCTGCGTCCTCCTTGGACTGGGCGGCGGTCAGGGCGTCCTCCTCGGCGCTCTCTTGGGCGGACAGGGCGGCTTCCTTCGCCGCTTCCGCGCCCGCTTTGGCGTCTTCCGCCTTGGTCTCCGAGGCCTTTGCGTTGGTTTCACTAACCTTGGCCGCGTCCCGCGCCGCCTCCGTGGCGGTCCTGGCTTCCTGAGCCGCTGCGGCGTCTGCCGTGGCTTGGGCACCCAGGGTCTCCACCTGATTGCGGACCTCCTTAGCCCGCTCTTCTGCCGCCTTGGCTTCGGCCTCGCTGAGAGCAGCGGCGTTCTTGGACTCCTCCGCCTCTCTGGCCTGTTGCAGAGCCGTCTGCTCCGAGGCCTTGGCGTTCTCCTCCGAGGTTCCGGCCCGTTCCGCTGCGTCAACGGCGAGGTCCGCGTACCCCTCCGCCGCAGTCTCCGAGGCTTTGGCGTTGGTTTCAGACTGGGCGGCTTTCCCGGCGGAGTCCAGGGCTTCGGCCGCCTTCTGCCCGGCGGTGTCCGCCTCGTTCTTGGCTTTTTCCGCGGAGGCCTTGGCGGAGTCCTTGGCCGTGGCGGCAAACTCCATGGCGCTGGAGGACTCCTTATTCATGGCGGCAAGGGCGTCGTGGATGGAACCCCGCACCTCCTCACCGTAGATCGCCTCCAGAATCTTCTTCAAAAAACTGCTGATGTCGGCCAAATCGGACCACCTCCTAATCTTCCAGCATCCAGTCGATGGCCAAAATTTCCTCCCCCGTCAGGTTCCCCTCCGCTTCGCTGTACTTGGCGGTCATCAGCTCCACCTCATGGGTCATCTCGTTGAAGGGAGCCAGCTCGTCACAGAACGTCTTGAAATTGGGGGACTCCATTTTGAGGACAAAGGTGGGCTGTCCCCGTTCATCCTTCCCTTCCTCTCCGTACTTTTCGATCAGGCTGAGGCGGATGGTCTCATATTCCACCAGGGAGTTGGAGAGAAAGCGGTAGTTCCGGGCGGCGATGTAACCGATCCGATCCCGCCGGGACAGCAGTGGCTTGAGCGAGTGGAGCCGCTCAAACACTTCGGAATTTTTTAACATTTTCTTCATGGCTGTGTCATGCTCCTGTTCCTAAATCCAGACCTTGGACGTCTGCGGCGCTGAAATCCACGACCCCCTCGAAGTAGACGATCCCGTTGCGGCTCTGGCCGATGGTGATGTATCCGCCGCAGGGGCTGTAAATGTTAATGAGAGGGGCGTCGCCCTCGAAATATTCGATGGCCAGCATGTGGTAACGGCTGCTCCCGAAAGGACCGTAGAGGTTGAAGCTTCCGAAATCGCTCCCGGCGATGATGTTGAATTCCTCGCCATAAAACTCTCCGCCCTCGATGACCGGGGAACGGATCGTGGTCTGGTCGATGTAGGTGCTCTTGATGTACCCCGGCATCTCGATGGAGTCGGCCAGCTTGTAAGCCCGGTTCGCCCGGTCGTAGGCCAGCTCCGCCTCATAGTAGGCGTCGTCCGCCAGATTATAGGCGTTGTTCGCCAGGCTGTACGCCGGGTTGGATTGAATGTTCTGATTATTCACCTGGGCCCAGTTGATGGTGCTCCCCGCCCCCATGGTCACCTGGCCGTTGATGGTGATAAGGCCCGTCGGCCCCACGGCGAAGGTGACCGCCCCGGTGTTCTTGTTGGTGACGGTCAGGCCGTACAGGTCCAGATATCCGGCGGTAAACTTCTCTTTGGCCAGGTCCATCATGCTGTTGCCGTACTTGTCCAAAAAGTCCTCCGCCTGCACTGTGCCGCCGAAGGTCCCCTTGGCTCCTGCCAGCGTCCCCGCGAAGGTGCCCCGCCTGGCGTAGAGGTTACCCTGCTCGTCCACGGTGAAGTTTCCGTTTCCGATGTTGATGGAGCCCTTCTTCATGGTCAGGGTGCCCTTGTCCAGGTCCAGGATCACGTTGGAGTTGTAGTCCCGGATGACGCCCACCCGAAGCACGTTGCCATTCAGCACCCCCGCTGTGATGTAGTCGGCCACGATGGCCCCGTCCATGGTGATGGCCAGCCCGAAGGTCTTCCCACCGTCGTTGGAGTAGCCCAGGCCGTTCATGTTCCACTTCCAGAGCTTGTCAGCCTTGGTGTAGTCTCGGACGTTGGAAATATAGAGGGTGTCCGAGCCGTGCTCGTCCCTCGTGATGGTGATGTAGCCCGTGGTGGCCATGTTCATGATGTGGGTGGCGTTCTCCTGGGCTTCCTTGAGGATGTTGTGGGCCTTGGGGAGGTTTTCGATCTTGTCCAGCACGGCAGCGTTGGTCTGGTTGCTCACGCTGGTAAGGCTCACCTGTACCGAATCCCCCATTTTGAACTGGGTGTTCTCCGGGGCGTCCAGCGGGATCTCCAGCCTGGTCACCGGGAAGAGCCGGTCCAGCCCGTGGGGGCGGGAGATGACCCGGATCTCGTCCAGCAGCTTCACCGCCTCGGTCTCCACGTCCAGATAGTGCAGGTCCAGGGCGGAAAGCTCCAGCTCCAGGTTGTCAAACTGAAGGTCCGCCAGATACTCCCTAGCCTTCTCCAGCAGCACCTGGGGGTCGCTCACATCGTCCCAGTTCACCGTCTTCGCGATCCAGCCATGCCTCGCCACTGCCTCGTCGGATTGGACGTACAGGCTTCCGCCGTTCACGCTCTCCACCGTCAGATAGGCGTCTAGCGCCTCGATGGGACTGTCGTCCAGCCGGTTCCCCAGAGGGACGATGGCCGTGGCATACTCGGCGGAGTCCCAGTTCCGGACAAAGTCCAGCAGGTTGGACCCGAACTGGATCACCTGGCTGCATGTGTCCGGGTAGTCCTTCAGATAGTCCAGATACCGCACCCCGTCCGCCTTGCGCACCCGGAGATGGCCGCCATAGGCTTCCGCCAGGGCGTTGAGTGACTCCAGGGTCTTGCCGTAGTTGGTGTAATAGGTGGGGAAGGCCTCATCTACCACCGTCACCGCCCCGATGGCGAACCGGCGGTTCTCACCCACCTGCCCGTTGTGGATGGCGATGAGCTGGTCGAGGTACTCCCGGACCGATTTCCCGGCATACTCCGCTGGCGGCTGGACCGAGTCGTTGAAGAAGGCCAGCTCCCCCTCGCAGTAGAGCACCCGGTTGTTCCAGAAGTCCCGGCTCTCCGACAGGGCCCGTCCCGCCCAGATCTCTTCTCCGTTCTTTTTCACGGAAATATCCGTGACCATGCGGACGATGGTGTCGTAGGCCGCGTTGGTGGGCGGAAGGGTCATCTCCAGAGACCCGGCGGCGCTGTCCTCCAGAGTCAGCTTGGGGTTGACCACCTTCATGTTGTCCAGGGAAAAGACGTCGTTGTAAATGCACAAACCGTCTGCATAAATGCTATACATGGGTCACAACCTCCCCTGTCTGAAGTCCACGGAGACGGACCCCGTTCCCGTGTCGCACTACAGCTCCAGCGTGGCGCCCAGGTCGCCGAAGAACACAAACTCCGGGAACTGGATGACCCCGTCGGGGAGGAGCTTGGTCTCGTCCAGCCCCAGCGTGGGGTTGATAAAGCGGATGTGTACCCCCCGCTTATCCGAGCTGCTCACCCGGAACACGGGGCACACCGGAGCCCGCCCGAACAGCAGCGCCGCCAGCTTCACCGCCCGGATCTCCTCCGTCACCGCGATGTCCTTGAACACGGCGGGGCGGATGACGCCATTTTGAAAGTTGAAGGGGTCCCACAGCCAGTCGTCCGTGGAGGACAGGACTGACCACTTGTAGGGGCCCCACGTCATAGTCGATGGTGATGCGCGACCAGTCCTTCTCCGACTTCCAGACGTTGATGGTGAACCGCCCCTCGTAGAAATACTCCGGGTCGTCCTCCAGCACTGCCCGCAGCTTCTGCCCGTGCAGATAGTCCATGATGTCGGAATAGGCCATGTGCCAGGGCTTGAAGTCGTTCATCACGATAAACTCGATAGAGCCCGTCCGGTTTTGGTACACCGGATACCCGGTCAGGGATTGGGACAAGTCGATGACCCCATCCCCGCCGGGGATTTCCAGCGTCTTCACCTTCTGGGCCGGCGGATTGAACACGGGCCGGGAGGCGGGGACCAGCCGCCAGTCATCCCAGGTGTTTTTCCCGCCAATGGTGATGGAATGATACACGGCTCAGTTCCCCCTTCCTCTCCGTGTCGCCCTCTGTCCAAGGGCGTTGTCCATGGGTCCCGCCATCTCACCGACCAGAGTGCCGGTGTCCAGCACGACCCGCATCCGCTCCATGCGCTCCGTCATCTCTGCCATTTCACTGCGCAGGGTGCGAAGCTCCTCAATGATGTCGTCGTTGTCTACCTTGACCGTCATCCGGTTCTCCCCGGAGGCGTTTTGGAACGCCAGGCTGGCCTGTCCCGCCAGGCGGATGGACCGCAGGGGGTAGAACAGGCTGTCGATCTGGGTCGAGGCCCCGGTGAGGTCAGACAGGTCCAGCACCGGGCGTATGGTGGGCCGCATCTCCGCCTCGCCGCTCAGCAGGTCGGGGAGTCCAGCAATGGCGCCGGAAAGGCCGTCCACGGCGGAGTCCGCCATGTCTGCGCCGGCGGCAAAGGACCTTTCGGCATAGCCGGCCAGTCCGCTGACAAAGCCAAGGCCGGTGAAGGACCCCAGCTCCCGGAAGACCCGGGAGGGAGAGTTGATCTCCAGCGTGCTCTTCACCGCCTCCACGCCCGCCAGCGCCATGCTGGTCAGCTCGTCGATAAAGGTGGATTTGGACTGGGCCACGCCCTGGGCGAGGCCGGCGGGAATTTGCTGTCCCGTCTCCGTCCACCCGGCTTCCGACAGGATTTTCCGGGCCGCCTCGGTCATTTCCGCCATCTTGGCTTCCGTGTCCCGCTTGATCAGGCCCGCATTTTCCGAGAATTCCTGCCGGAGGGAGGCCAGCTGACGGCTGGTATCCTCCTCCAGCTGGGCCATTTCGCTCTGCCAGGTCAGCCGGTACTCCTCCAGCTCCACCGCCGCGTCCGCCCGGAGCTGCGCGATCTGCTCCTGGGTCTCCACCCGAAGCCCCTCCAGTTCCGAGGTCGCCTGGTCACGGGCCTGGGCGTGCTTGATGGACCAGAGGGAGACATACTTCTCCAGCTCGTCGTCGCTCATGGAGTTCAGCGCCCGGATCTCTTCGATGGCAGAGGGCCCCATCTCCTGAAGCTCCGCGATCAGGTCCGAGTCAACGCCCCTGGCGGAGAGCTGACCCAGAATATCCTGCCACTCGCCAAACTCCTGGACCTGACCCTCCAGATTCTGCATCAGCGTTTCACTGCTGACCGCTTCCTTCTTCGCGACCTCGTCAAAGAGGCCGTAGGACTGGTACAGGCTCTTGGTCCGGGACTCCACCGCGTCCTGATACTGCTGGTTCAGGGATTCGATGTCCCGTTCCAGTTGCTCGTTGATGGACTTGACCTTGTTGGCATAGGCCTCCTCCAGCTGGATGCGCCGCTGGTTGGCGGATTCCTGAACGCTCTGCACGTCGGCGATATACTGCTGCTGGGCCTCGTAGATTTCCTGCTCCAGCCGGTAGACCTCCCGGTCCAGCTTCTTCCGCTCCTCGGTGCCCTTGGCGTACCGGCTCTGGACCCGCTTGTAGGCGGCCAGCTCGTCGGCCAGGCTCAGACGGTTGTAATACTTTTCCTCCTCGATCCAGTCCATGGAGTTCTGATAGGACTCGTCCACAAGCTGGTTGCGGAGGGTGAAGACCTTCCGGTCCAACTCCATCCGTTCCTTGCTGCCCTCCAGATACCGGGCCTGCATCCGCTCATAGGCGGCCAGCTCCTCCTCGGTGCTCAGGCGCTTGTAATACTTCTCCTCCTCGATCCAGTCCAGGGAGGCCTGGTAGGTGGCGGAAACCAGTTCATTTTGAACCCGATAGACCTCCCGGTCGATCTTCATCCGCTCCTCACTGCCGGCCCTGTACTTCTTTTGGAGGTTTTCCCATCCGGCCAGCTCGTCCATCAGGCTCAGCTCGCCGTAATACTGCTTCTCGTTGATCCAATCCTCAAAGGCATCGACGCCCTTCTCGCTGACGGCGATCACCTCGTCGATCATGCCGGAGGCGGCCTGTGCGGCAGGGACGATGCTGTTGTTGACGCCGATGGCCAGACCCTCGCCCACGTTTTCGCCCAGATGGATGAATTCCCGGGAGGGGGAGTGGCTGTCCAGCGCCTTCTTTGCCGCTTCCAGAGCGGCCAGGCCCAGGCTTCGGCCGGCGGACCTTGCGCCGCCCAGCTTGGAGTTGATGCCGTTGATAAAGCCCTGCCCGGCGTTCTTTCCGGCGGTCTCGAACTCCGGCTTCATGCGGTTGATGTTGGATACGGCGGTGGAGAGCACCGTCCTCATCGCGTCCCCCACCGTTCTGGAGTGGGCCGTGATGGATGCTTCCATGGTCCGCATCATATCCGATGTCGATGTCCGGATGGCCGGGACCTTCCCGTCCACAATGTTCGCCAGCGACTGGACCACCGTCTCCATGGCCCCGTTTGTCACAGGGAGGTTGGAGAGGACGGCGCCGCTGACGGTGGACAGCATACTGGACACGGCTTTGTTGACTGTGTCGCCGCAGTTGTAGAAAGCGCTGGTAAAGCCGGAGATGCCGGCGTCTCCCATCTTCTTCATACTGTCGGCAAAGCCGGTCAGACCGCTGGTGTTGACCCCTGCGGCCCCCTCAGCCAGCTCCAGCAGGCTCCATACCTGTGCGACCACGTCGGCCATCCGCCCGGTGTCGATGCCGGAGATTTGGCCGTAATAGTCCTTCATGGCCGCGCCGAACTTGGAAATATCCCCGCCAAAGGAGGCCAGCGTCTGGTCTCCGCCGAACCACTTGTCAAACAGACTGCTGTCCGGCAGGCCGGAGGCGAGGTTGGAGAGAGCCTCCGCCGCGTTGGCCGAGGCCGTCACCACGTCCGCCTTCACATTGCTGATTGCCTCCGCATAGGCGGAAAGGTCCGCGCCAAACAGCGTCAGGTCATCGCCAAAGGCGGCCAGGTCGGTCCCTCCGGTAAAGAAGGACAGCAGGCCGCCCGTGTTGGGAAGGGCCTTTGCCAGCTCCACCAGGGCCATTCCGGCGGAGGCGGAGCTTTCCACCGCTTCCGGCCGAATATCCGCCACAGCGTCGCCGTAGGATTTCATGGCCGCGCCGAAGGGGATGATGCCCGCCGCAAAAGCGGCCAGGTCCTGGCTTCCGTTGAAGAATTCCATCACACCGCCTACCAGGGGAAGGGCCTCTTGCAGCCGCGCCAGAGACTGGGCGGCAGTGGCCGAGGCGGTGATGGCTCCGGTGTTGATGTCGGCCACGGCATCCCCATAGGACTTCATGGCCGCGCCGAAGGGTACGATGCCGGCGGCAAAGGTTCCAAGGTCGTTGCCTCCGTTGAAGAATGCCATGACCCCGCCCACATTGGGCAGGTCGGTTTGCAGCTGTGCCAGCGCCTGGGCCGCCACAGCGGAGGCCGTGACCGCGTCGGCGTTGATGCCGGAAACCGCTTCGGCATAGGACTTCATAGCGGCCCCAAAGGGCACGATGCCCTCCGAGAATACCCCAAGGTCATTGCCGCCGGTAAAGAACTCCATAAGCCCGCCCACCTGGGGAAGGGCCGCCTGGAGCTGTGCCAGGGATTGAGCGGCAGTGGCAGAGGCCTCTACCGCGCTGGAGTCGATGCCGGCCACCGACTCGCCGTAGGCTTTCATCGCTTCGCCGAAGGGGATGATGCCCTCGGAAAATTTCCCAAGGTCATTCCCGCCGGTGAAGAATTCCATGATGCCGCCTACATTGGGGAGGGACGCCTGGAGCCGGGACAGCGCCTGAGCCGCAGTAGCGGAGGCGGATACCGCCCCGGCATCGATGCCGGATACGGCGTTTCCGTAGGAATTCATGGCCTCGCCGAAGGAGAGAATCCCCTCTGCGAACAGGCCAAGATCGTTGCCCCCGGTAAAGAAGCTCATCACCCCTCCCACATGGGGAGAGATGCCTGGAGCTCTGCCAGGGCCTGGGTGGCGATAATAGAGGCGGAAACCGCCCCCGCGTCCATTCCGCTCACCGCGTCGGCATAGGCCTTCATGCCCTCTCCAAAGGGGAGAAGGCCGTTTGCGAAGGTCTCCAGGTCGTTGCCGCCGGTAAAGAAATCCACCACGCCGCCAATATTGGGCAGCGAGGCTTGCAGCTCCGCAAGGGCCTTCGCCGCAGTGGCGGAGGCGGTTACGGCTACGCTGTCCATGTCGGTCACGCTGTCGGAGTAGGCCTTCATCGCCTCCCCGAAGGGCACCAGCTGTTCCCCGAAGGTCTCAAGGTCGTTGTCGCCTGTGAAGAAGGCCACCAGGCCCCCGGTGTTGGGCAAGGTGTTTGCCAGCTCCACCAGGGTCTGTCCGGCGACCGTCGAGCTGGCGACTGCGTCGGTATCCAGCCCAGTCACCTCCTGGGCATAGCTTTTGATGGACGCCCCGAAGGACACCAGCTGCTCGCCGAAGGTGGCAAGGTCGTTGTCGCCAGCGAAGAAGGCTACGGCTCCGCCGGTGTTGGGCAAAGTAGCCGCCAGCTCCGACATGGCCTGTCCGGCAATGGCGGAATTGGTGACCGCCTCCACATCAAGCCCCTTGACCGCGTCGGAATAGGCTTTGATGGCCGCTCCGAAGGGTACGAGCTGTTCGCCGAAGTCGTCCATGTCGTTGTTGCCGGCAAAGAAGCCCACCGCCCCTCCTGTGTTGGGGAGGGTGGCAGCCAGCTCCGCCATGGCCTTACCGGCGATGGCAGCATTTTGAACCGCGTCGGTGTCCAGCCCCTTGATGCTTGCGGCGAACTTCATCATGGAGCCGCCGAAGCCCACAAGCTGGTCGCCGAAGGACCCCATGTCGTTCTCTCCGGCAAAGAATCCCGCGATGCCGCCGCTGTTGGGCAGGGTCGCGGCCATCTCAGCCAGGGTCTTTCCAGCGATTGCCGCCGTGCTGACCAGGTCGCCGTCCAGTCCGGTAATGCTGTGGGAGAATTTCTTCATGGCCTCGCCGAAGGGCACCAGCTCCTCGGCAAAGGTGGAAAGGGACGAGCCGCCGGTGAGCCAGGAGGTCAGACCCTCCAGCAAATCGGCCGCCGTAATCAGCATGATCGCCCCGGTGAGGGCCTTGACGCCCTCCAGCATGGCCGGGTCGATACCTCTTGCCCCGTCGATAAAGGGCTGTATGTTGGTCATAAAGGCGGCCAGGTCCATGCCGATCTGGGGGAAGGAGCCGGATACCCCGCTCATAAATCCGCCCACGATGCCGCCGATAAAGCCGCCAATGGCGTTCCCGATGGTCTGCAAGAGCTGACCACCCTCGCTGATGAGCCACTCCAGGCCGGGGATCTGCGCCAGCGCGCCCACCGCCGCCAGAACAATGGCCAGCTCTGCGATGACAACGCCCAGACCAAGCACACCCACCATGGCGGAGGGGATCAGTCCGGCCAGAGCGCCCAGCGCCACCATAATGCCGCTCAGCAGGCCGATTCCGGCGATGCCCTTCAGCAGCGCGTCGGTGTCGATGCTTCCCAGCGCCGATACGATGCCGGAGAAGAAGGACATCAGCAGGTCCACCACCGACTGGATCAGGGTGGGCATGTTGCGGGCCAGCCCGTCGATCACCGCGATCAGGAACTGCATGATGGAGTCCACGATCTGGGGCGTATAGGCCACCAGGGCGTCCAGCACCCCGGCAACCAGCTCCAGAGCGCCCTCGGCGATGGCCGGGACACACTCCACCAGAACGTCCACCATGGTGAGGACAAGGGTCTTGACGGCCTCGCCAATGGCAGGAGCGCCATTCGTAATGACCTGTGCAAAGGCCACCACCGCCTCACCCAGCTTCTCCGCAATGGCCGGGATCAGCGCCGCGATGCCCGTGATGATAGAGGTCAGGCCGGCCACGATAATGGCTACGCCCGCTCCAAGGGAGGTTGCCAGGGCCGTAATGCCCACCGCAATGGCGGATAGGCCGGTTCCGACAAGGAGCAGACCTGCCCCAACGCCGGCAACACCAACGCCGATCAGAGCGAAGGCGCCGCCCAGGCCAAGAATCGTCGGCAGCAGCGGAGTGAGCAGTGCGCCGGCCGTTCCGATGACGGCAAAGGCGCCGGCCACCGTGACCAGCCCCTTGGCAATGGCTTCCCAGCTCATGCTGCCCAGCGTAACCAGCACCGGCGTCAGCACTGCCAGCGCGGCGGCAGCCACCAGCATGGCGGCGGAACCGCCCAACGTGCCGTTCATGAAGTTCAGACCAACGGCCAGCTCGGCCAGAGCCCCGCCCATGGTGACCAGGCTCTTTGCGACAGCCTCCCAGCTCATGCCGCCCATGGACCGCATGGCGTCGGCAATGATGTTCAGCGCGGCTCCCACCGCGATCAGGCCCGCCCCCATGGTTACCATGTTCCGGGGCATAAAGCGCATGGCCACGGCCACCTCTGCCAGGGCTCCGCCCATAGCCAGCAAGCCCTTGCCGATCTCTGCCAGAGACATCCGTCCGAAGTCCGCCATAGCGGAGGCAAATATCTTCATGGCCGCGCCAATCTCGATCATGGCGGCTCCGGTGGTGATCAGCCCCTTGGCGCTTCCGGCCAGCTTGGTAAAGGCCGTGATCTCCAGCAGGACCGCGCCGATGGCGCTCAGCCCCTTGACCAGCTCGCCAACACCCATCTGGGCAAAGTCTTTGCAGGCCGAGGCCAGCATCTTCATAGCGCCGGCCAGTACCAGAACGCCCGAGGCAGTGACCACCGACCTTCCGCTGAACTTGGCCGCGTTCATGAAGAGCGATACCTCTGCCAGCAGCACACCGACGCCGATCAGACCCTTTGCCAGTCCGGCAAGGTCCAGCTGGGCCAGGTCGGCGCAGGCCGAGGCCAGTATTTTGATTGCCGCGGCAAAGACCACCATCTGGGCAGAACCCTTGATGATGGAGCTTGAACCGGAGCCCAGCACCTTCGCGGCTGCCACCAGGGCAGCCATCAGTCCGGCGATGCCCGCAAGCCCCGCCGCCATCTGTTCCGGTTCCAGCGTGGCAATGCTTTTCAGCGCGGAGGCCAGAATCAGGACCGAGGAGGAGAGGGCGATCATTGCCGTGGAGCGCTTCATTGTTCCGCGGACATTCAGGTCCAGCTTTCCGAACACCGCCATGGCCGCCATCAGCTCGGTAAAGAGCACCGTGATGGCCCCCAGGGACGCCGTCAGCTTTTCACTGTCGATCAGGGAAATGGTGAGAATGGATGCGGACAGCACCGCGACAGCGGCCGCGATCTTCAGCAGGGCCTTGGCGTTGACGTCATTCTGCCAGGCCTGGAAACAGCCCTTTACGCCGTCCAGAATCCCGATCACGCCCTCCTTGATGCTGCCGACGCTGTCTGTGACCTCCCGGAAGGAGTCCAGGAACTTCTTAATGCCCAGGGCGATAGCACCCAGGGAGACGCCGTTCAGCAGGTCGATGACACCGCTGAAATTCGCGTTGCTCAGGCTCTCCACCAGTGCGCCGGCAAGGCCGCCGAATACGCCGATGATGCCAGAGACCAGGGTCTTTGCGCCGTTGAAAATGGTCTGGAGCATTTGCAGGAATTTGCTGTTCTCCAGGGCGGAATCCATAGTGTCCGCCGCGTCGCTGACCCCGCCGCCCAGGCCGCTCACCGCGTCGATGACCTGCCCAATGCGGGTCTGGATGCGTCCCAAAAGCGCCTGGAAGGATTCCAGGCCTGGGGCAGCAAAGGCGTCGGCGAGAAATCCGGTCAGTCGCTCGATCCCGGACACAACAAACTCCAGCGCCGAGGCGACCGTCTGGGCCACCGTTCCAAAGAACTCTCCCTGCTTGGCCGCCTCGTTGATGCCGACCAGGAAATCTCCGATCCCTGCGGTTATGGTGAGAATGCCGTCAGCCAGGGAACCGGCTCCGCTGCGCAGAGGCGCCAAAGCGTTGAAAATCGCCAGAGCGCCCTGCCGCACCAGGTCCAGCACCGAGAAAAGCCCCTTGAAGGTGCGCCCCAGCTTGTCCGCCGTCTCATCGGAGAGGGTCAGCCGCTCAGAAAAGCTGCGGAGAGTCTCCGTAAGAGAGTACAGCTGGTCGGCGGTTGCGGGCGGAAAGATTTCGCGGAATGCGTCCTTGATGGGGGTAATGACGCTGACCAGGCCCTTAGCCGCATTCCAGACCGCCTGGATCAGGTTTTCCCGTCCGGAGGGGCGCAGGATCTTTTCCGTAAACTCCTCCATGGAGACCGAACCATTTTGAAGTCCCTTGTCCAAGGCTTCAATCTGCTCGATCATCTCCGCGGTGTATCCGGCCGCCTTGCGCTCCTCCTGGGACATGCCGGTCATCTTCTCCCGCAGGTTATGAACCGCCTGCGTCAGGGTCTCGGAGGATACGACCCCGTCCGTCAGCCCCTGCTTCAGCGCGTCACTGAAGCTCTCCGAGTCGGCCACCAGCTTGTCAAAGGCGTCGCCGCTCTCTCGGGCCACCTCCTGGATGGATTCAATGAACCCACCCTCATCGGCGATGCCCTGGTCCAGCAGCTGCTTCCAGCCGGAGCTGAGACCGCCGCTGAGTAATTCGTTTCTCGCCTGGGAGGTCTCGCTGATCACGCCGCCAATGGCGTCGGACACCTCGGTCAGCACTTCCTTGGCTTCCTCAAAGTCGCCAACCAGGATTTCCCATGTGGTGGTCCAGCCGGACTGAGCGCTCTCCTTCAGGGTGTCCCAGAGCTGGGTAAAGGTCTTGACCTTGGTGGCAGCGTCCTCCGCCGTCTTCGCCATTTGGGCGATGTCTCGGGCCTGGGCCTCCGAGAATCCCTGCTGGATCAGGTCGGCCTCGCTGTACGCGCCGGCAAACTGCTTCAGGGTCTCGGTAAGCACCTCTGTGGTGAGCCACTCGCCTTTGGTGAGGGACTCCCGGAAGGAGCCGTACACATTGATGGCGTTCTGCGCGCCGGTGCCCAGCAGCTCGGAGGTGCGCACCAGGGCGTCCTGGAACACCTTGCCGCCCATACCGGCGTTGACCACAGAGTTCCAGTCCATCAGGGAGACCTTGCCTGCGGCCAGGGCCTGGGAGAGCTGGTACATGGCTGTGGATGCCTGCTGGGAGGTGGAGCCCGAAATGGCCGCCAGGTTAGCGATACCCTTGATGGAGTCCACCGAGGTCCGCAGGTTGACGCCGGCCGCGGTGAACGTGCCGATGTTCCGGGTCATCTCGGTAAAGTTGTAGATGGTCTTATCCGCGTAGGTATTCAGCTCATCCAGGGCCCGGTTCACCTGCTGGAGGTTGGTCCCCTCGTGCTGGGTGTTGGCCAGGATGGTCTGCACCGCCCCGATCTGGGTCTCATACTCCTGAAAACCCGTTTTAATGGGGTCGATTGTCAGGGCGGACACGAGCCGCTTTCCCGTGTTCACCGCCGAATTGGTGAGGTTGGAAAGAGTCGTCATGGCGACGACCTGGAACGCCGAAAATTTGGCCTGGACCGTCTCCACAGACTTGCCGAGGACGGACATGTCGCACCGCTTCGCCGCGTCCCCAAGCCCGTCAAGGCTCTTGGCGGCGTTGTCCAGGTCCAGTCCCCGCTTGAGTTTGTCCAGCGTAGACAGGCTGGTCTGCACGTTCTGCTCGAACTGCCGGTTATCAAACCGCATTTCAACGATTCTCTCGTCGATCGTCCTGCTCATGACCGAGTCACCTCCTTCCAGGCGTATTCTGCTATCTGGTCAAAAATAGGCTGGATCGCAGGGTTGATGTAATCTCTTCCCTGTACCCAGCCTCCGGTCCCCGTGCCATGCCCGTATTGGAGAAGGATGGCGATGGGGACTCCATTTTGAATGTTTGAATTGTGAAACGAGATGGTGATGGTGTTGTTCTTGTTGGTAATCTCGTAATACCAGGAGGCGGCCGTTTCTCCGGAGTCAACCGGGGTTGCGGACGAGAGGGCCGCCACCCCCGCCCGGCCATACTTGTTCAGATCGCCGAGACGGACGGCCTCCTTTGCCCGTTCCATAAACCGGGTCAGCTTCGAGAAATCCCCCGTATGTCTGAAATGGATCACGTTCGGCCACCTCCTTCAAGATCAGCTTTTCTGTTTCCAGCCCTCGATGGCTTCCTTGAATTTATCGAAGCCGAACATGGCCGCATAGGCGGACATCAGCCCCACCACGATGGCGGCCGCCACCATGTACCAGGCGATGTCGATGCCCTTTACCGAGGCATAGGCCCCTCCCAGGGCCAGCGTCAGCGCCTCTGATACGAACAGCGCAACCAAGTTTGTGGGAATTTTGTCCCAGGTGATGCTCTTGACCACCTGCACGATGATGTTGGTCAGGATGGTGATTCCGCCCACAAGCATCAGCAGCGAGGAAATGATTTCCGCAGTCATCGATACTCCTCCTTAAATTGCCGGGCTCTCCACGGAGCCTACCGGCGTCTGTGAAACATTGGTGTTGAAATTGGCGGCCTTTGCCGTTTCAAAGGTGATGCCGCCCTCCCGGTGGTCGGATTTGCACAGGTTCAGATAAAAGCTGCACACCATGCCATGGGCGCCCCAGGGGAGCCCCACCATAGCGCCGATCCACGGAAGCGCGCCGGTGTATCCCTTGTAGACACAGTAAAAGGCCAGTAAAAAACCGCCGACAGTCACGACCCACAGCAGGGGACGAATGTCGGCGATCATCCATTTTGAAAACTGCGACAGGTCCGGCTTTCTTCCAGCTTTGCCTCTGGTTCGGCTTGTACGATTTCTCATCACGCAAGCCCCACCATCTTCGCAAGCCGGTAGAAGAGCTGGGCGGCCTGTTCACGGGTCAGCCCGGACGGCCACATCATGTTCGGCTTTCCGTCCACTGCGGTTCTGTTTCCGGCAAACAGCCCGACGCTTATACACCAGTCCCGCGCTTCCTGGGACCAGTCGCCGCAGTTGTTGTTCTGAAGACCTTTGAGATAATCCGTCATGGCGGCGGAGAACATCTCATTGAATTTTGTCTGGTCCATATCCTCGTCCTCCTCAGACAGTTTTGCATTTACCTCATCGGCGATCTGCCCGTGGCGGCTGTAAAGCCAGTCCCCTGGGCACGCCTTTGCCGCAAACCAGCGGTGGACGGTCATGTTCTGCTTATCCACCTGCCCGATCAGCGACTTGTCGCCCTTCCAGAGCAGCCGTTTGATCCCGTTTCTCCGGCAGATGTCCACCAGGAGGGCGATCAGGGACCGATAAGCCGCGTCAGATACCGGCCATCCCTGGTTGGCTCCCCCGTTGTTCGCCACCTCGATGGTAATGGCCCGGTTGTCGTTGGAGCTGGAGGAGGTGCACCAGGAGCGATTGCATTCTTCCACATAGAGTCCGATCCGGCCGTCGCTCCCGATCCCGTAATTGCTGCTGGCCTTCCGGCTTGGGCTGGCGAACAGGTTTCCGCAGCTCTCCACCGTCAAATCACCGGCCATACAGTGGATGGAGATGGTATCGATGGCGTGCTTGCGCCTACCGGAATGGTTAGGGGACAGCTTTGTGTAGGAGACCAATGGACTGTTGCTCATGGCGGCCGCCTCCTTTCCTGCAAATTGGTCGTAATACTTCTGCCCGTAGGCAGCCCGGCGGGCTTTGGCCGTCTCACTCTGGTCGGCCGGGCGTTCAAACTGGAGCAGGACCGCGTCGGAGGCGGCCCGGACAGAACTGGCACTCAGCAGCATCTGCGCCAGGGAGGCGTAGCTTTCCGTCAGCTCCTTCCACAGGAACTCCAGCTGCGTCTCCAGATCGCCGATGCTCTTCTCCCTGCTTTTGGCAAAGGCCAGCAGGTTCTGCTTCCGGCTCCAGAAGGTCCACTGGGCAAGGCCGTAACCCGCTCCGTCATGGACAAAGTCGGCGTAAAGTCCGAAATCCACCTGCTGGGTGTATTCCTTGTCCGAGAGCCCCAGCTTCCTCTCATGGGTGTTCTGGAGATTGACGGGGTTCAGCCCGCTTTCGGCGTAGAGGTTTCCCATCAGTCCGGCGGCTCCGCAGTCGGAAAGCAGCTTCCCCTTCAGGAATCTCCAGATCCGTTCTTCATACATGGCGTCACCCCCTTGTGTTTCCTCTCTTCCTTCGCGCCGCGTTCAGGGCGCGGTTTTGTGCGAAAATATCCTTCTGGCTCATCTTCTTCTGCGGGCCAGTCTTGGCGCTGCATACGTTGATGAGCGTCATCAGCCGGTTCAAATGCCACTTCTGGCACTCGAAGGGGATTTGGTGGGAGATCATCCAGTAGTAGATGATCTCCGCCGTCACGATTTCCCTCCCCCGGCGGCCTCTCTGTTCCTTCGAGAAGGTGGTGGCCGTCATGGAGTCCTCGATGTAGTCCTTGACCACCGCCAGCAGCTGGGGTGTAATGGCGGTATAGACATTGGGGTCAACATTCTGGGTCAGGGTCATGCAGCGGACGTAGTCGACAGGTACGGCTTGTGCCACTTCGCCTCCCATTTTGAAAGGGAGACCAGAGAGTGCTCCAGACGAAGGGTCTGTTCCTTGGTCGTAATAAAGCAGCCGCTGTCGTCGTCATACTGCTCTGATTTAGGCACCACAAGTTCCAGCATCTCCGGCCCCCTGTTCAAACTCAGTTCTCGCGGGCCGGGGTATTCAAGATAGACTATTGTATCAATGGGTTCAAAACTATAAAACAAAGCGGGTATAATGGCGTGGTAGAAATGAAAAAGGTCGTCCAAGTAAACGGGTACCCCAAATGAAAAAAGGAAGAAGCAAGGCCACTGAATGAATCCGAACGAGAAGAATTGATCCGGCTTCGGGCAGAAAACGAGTATATAAAGGCGGAGAATGAAGTTATAAAAAAGAGATCGCCTTGAGAGAAGAGAGGCACGCAGCGCAACTCAAGGCGAGAAAGCAGCGATCATCAAAGAGCTGCGTGAAAAAAGGATACCAATTGAAATATCTGTTGAAATCTATGCAGATGGCACGGTCTACCTATTATTTTGAGTTGAGCAAGGCCGATCAAGTTGCTGTTCGAAACCATTGCTTGGCAGATGAAATCAAAGACATTTTCTCACAGCATAAAGGCCGCTACGGTGTGCGAAGAGTATATCAGGAACTGATAAAGCGCGGCCACAAGGTCAATC
>VOFD01000613.1_pt1 | contig 26001 bp, 35 predicted proteins | sample 5384101 | NCBI WGS metagenome assembly VOFD01 (sample SAMN12384723, study PRJNA508395) | human gut metagenome | isolation source: healthy gut C | host: Homo sapiens
ATCAAACTAATTAATACTGTTTGAAGTCTTTTTATTTGAATGGGTTTATTTGGTTAAGACTGGTGGGTACTCACATGCCATCGTAGCTCAGTAGGTAGAGCGTTCGGCTGTTAACCGATTGGTCACAGGTTCGAGCCCTGTCGATGGCGCTTTTGGGCCCATAGCTTAGCCAGGTAGAGCGTCCGGCTCATAACCGGAAGGCCATGGGTTCGAACCCCATTGGGCCCATTTCAATTAAATTATGTCATTTGTTGCTCCGGTGGTGTAGTCCGGCCAATCATTTCGGCCTTTCGAGCCGAAGACTCGGGTTCGAATCCCGGCCGGAGCATTTAAAAACTTGTTAAGATTTTTAATGGTTTCTATGTATCCTTTCGTGGATCCTGTGACTCGGGTTCAAATCTCGGCCCCGGCCCCATTATTAAAAAACTATTTTTTATGAGATTATTTCTATGGCTAAAAAAGGGTCTGCTGAAGAAAGAGATTTAGTGCATAAACTTTGGGAAAGAGATTTTGCAGCTATGAGAGCTCCAGCTTCTGGAGGTGCAACTAAAAACCTTTACCTGATGTTGTAGCAGGAAACGGTAAATTATATTTAGCTATTGAAGTTAAAACTACAACTAAAGATAAAATTTACATAGATTTTCTCAAATTGATGCATTATGTGAGTTTTCTGAAAAAATTCGGTGCTAAACCATATATTGGAGTTAAATTTAAGTACACAAAATGGTTATTTTAGAACCTGAAAAAACTCCACGTACCAAAAGCGATAATTATAAAATTGAAAAAGATTTTGCCCTAGAAAAAGCTTTGGAAATTGAATTACCAGTTTGCCTTTTTGATATGTGGCAATTATAATGTAATCTTTTTGTTGGTGATATTTCCCCTATTTTCTTTCCAACAACCTTGTCATTGGTTATGGTCATATCGAAGATTTCAGCATCTCCTTCGCCAAGTGTAATTAGGTCTGCAACATTAGGTCTTGTTACAAGTTTTCTAAAAGTCCTGCAGCTGTAACTTCCGGACTGATTACATTGTCTATTCCGACTTCCATAAACGCTTCTTCGTGGTCAGGATTACTTACTCTGGCAATAATTGTTGGAACATTATATTTTTTAACTAAAATACAGGATAATAGGTTTGCTTCATCATTTCCAGTTGTAGCTATGAAAAAGTCTGCATCTTCAATATTGGTTTCTTCTAATAATTTTGAACTAGTTCCATTTCCACATATTACAAGTGCATCAAGTTCTGCAGCTACTTCTGAGCATAATGATTCGTCACTTTCAATTAAAGTGATGTCGTGTCCATCTTCTATTAATAAATTTGCAAGGTTAAGGCCTACACGACCTCCACCCATTATTATAATATACATTTCAATTCTCCCTCTTTGTAATACATTAAATTTATTTTTGAATATTATAAATATTTTCATTTTTTAAATATTTCAAAAATAGCTCTGAATAGGACCAGCACAGGATAAATTTCCAGTCTTCCTACCCACATGTTTAAACAGATACTATTTTTAAAACAGGATTAAGAGTATTGTTCAATACTCCAATATCCAATCCGTTGTTTCCTTGGAGCGATATTATACTAAATAAACTGTCGAATGGTGGATATCCATAAAAAACAAAATATAATCCAGGTTATTGCAATGATGACAAGGTATAATGTTATAAAGTTCCCGGTTTTTCCTATTTCTTTTTCGGACACTCTTCTTCCAGATATTTTAATAGGGATTACTCTGCCGTCTGGTGAAAGGATTTCTTTTATGTGTCTGTAAATAGCTTTAACATAAGTTATTACTCTGTAAAGTTTAATTGCACCTACGGTAGATCCGCTAGAACCACCCATCAACATCAAAATCATCAGGATAACTAATATAAATGATGGCCATCCTGCCATGGTGGAAGCCAGTTGGACATTAGCTCCTGTTGTGGTAATTGATGAGGTAACTGTAAATAAAAGGTCAATCGGCACAATATGAGATGCTAGATAAAGAATTATTGTAACAAAAGTGATTATACAGATTAATGTTTTAAATTGCAAATCCTGAATTAATGATTTTCCTTTTGTTTTGATAATTTTATAATGTGCTAAAAAGCTTGTAGCTCCTAAAATCATCAATACAATTGAAATAAGATAAATCAGGTCATTGTGATAATATCCGATATTTGCATTTTTAATACTCATTCCGCCGGTTGCAATCATACAAAAGGTATTACAAATAGAATCAAAAGTCGGCATTCCGGCTAAATGATATAGTATAATTCCGACTATGGTATAAATCAGGTAAATTTCAATGGTTTTTTTTAAGTGTGGTTTTAACACTTGGTTTCAGGCGTTCTTCACGGGCTTCAGATTGGTATAATTTGGCAGTTGCAGTACCTGGTCTTGTTAAAACACCAATTACCATAACTACCACTCCTAATCCTCCAATCCATTGTTCAAATGCTCTAAAAAAAATAATATGCTGTGGGGCAATATTTCAACATTATCAAACATTGTTATTCCGGTACCTGTTAATGCTGAGGTACTTTCAAAAATACCGTTTAAAAAATCAGTTCCTGTTGCAAGTGAGATTACGACTCCTCCAACAATACCTGCCCACATCCAGGCAATTGATGAAATCATCATTCCGTGTTTCAGTTTCATCTTGTTGCTGGAGTATTTGTCAAGAGTTTTCATACATATGTATCCTAAAATAACTGAAAAAACTCCAGGAATAATAAAACAGCTATAGTTAAATTCGAAATAGATTAAATCGATAAGTAATGGGGATAAGCACATTAATCCCACACAAATCATCACTACTCCGGAATATCTTGTAACTATGCAAAGATCTGTTTTAGTTATATATTTCATCATTTTATGTTTTTGAATAAATAGCTATATAAATATTAACTAGCAAATCTAAAATAAGTATATTCTATATTAGTTGTGTGAAATCATGAAACATAAATCATTAATATTTCTATTTATCAGTTTTCTTATTTTGGGAGTCATGCTCTGGTTTGTAGGGATTGGTGATATATTAGGAGCTTTAAAAATAGCTAATTTGTGGTTTATCGCATTAGCTGTTTTAATTCAGGTTTTTACTTATTATTTATACACTTTGCGTTGGCAAATCATTAACAAGATGGATGGTATTGAAATATCTATTAAGGAATTATTTCCTATTGTTATGGTTGGTTTAGCTACAAATAATATTACTCCTGCTGGAAGGGGTGGTGGAGAACCTGTAAGGGCATATATCCTGTCCAGAGATAAAGGATATCCGATGGAAGAGACCTTTGCAACTGTTGTGGCTGATAAAGCTTTAGACACTTTTCCATTTGTTTTCTTGGCTATTTTGACAATTATTGGAATCACTTTCTACTTTAAGCTGGATTTATGGATTTTAATATTGATGATTGTTGCATTAATAGCTATTGTGTCTTGTTTAATTTTACTTATATATATGTCTGTAAATCCAAAATTCGGTAAAAAGGTTGATAATTGGATTATTGGATTAATTAGAAGATTTTATAAGAAAAATTCAGATGAATTGGAACAAAAGGTACACACTGTAATTGACGGGTTCCAGGATACAATGAAACTTGTAATTTCTGATAAAAGGATTTTGCATTATGCTCTGCCTTTGTCATTTATCATATGGATATTTGAGATTTTAAGGGTTTATGTTGTGTTTTTAGCATTTGGAGCTCATGTAAGTCCGATTATTATTGGTGAAGTATTTATTATGGCATCATTAATAGGTATGATTCCACTGTTACCTGGTGGACTTGGAGCTGTAGATGGAGTAATGATTTTATTTTACTCAACAGCAGGAATATCTGCTTCATTAAGTGCAGCTGCCACTGTTATTGAAAGGTTAATTTCATTCTGGTTAGCTACTGTAATTGGTATGCTGATTTTACCTCATTATGGCTCTTCAGTTCTTGATAAAATTTCATTAAGTTCAAAATCCGATGATGAATCTGATGATGAACTGCTGGAATAATTAAATAGAAAACTTTATTTTATTTACTTTCTATATTTTTTAGTATAGCAAAAATTAATTTTTTGTAAAATATTTGGTGAAAATATGGAAATTAATGGCGTAGAAATTAAAGATAATTATGCAGAAGGTTTTGGAATTAAAGTAACTAGAATTTTAGTTACAGCAGCTACTAAAAGATTAGCTAAAATTGCAGCTACTGAAGCTACTGGATACGGAACTTCTGTTATTGGATGTCCTGCAGAAGCAGGTATTGACTGTTACGTACCACCAACTGAAACTCCTGACGGAAGGCCAGGTTATGTAATTATGCTCTGTCAAGGATCTAAAAAACAATTAGACCACGAACTCCTTGAAAGAATAGGTATGTGTATTTTAACTGCACCAACTACTGCAGCATTCAATGTTCTTGATGACGCTGATGAAGAACTCAAAACTGGTTTCAAATTAAAATTCTTCGGTGACGGATTTGAAGATGAATTAGAAATCGACGGTAGAAAAATGCATTCTATCCCAATTATGTCTGGTGATTTCTTAGTAGAATCTACTTTTGGTTTCAAAGCTGGTGTAGCTGGTGGAAACTTCTTTATCTTAGCTGAAAATCAAATGGCTGGTGTAATGGCTGCTGAAGCTGCTGTTGATGCTATTTCAGCTGTTGAAGGTGTAATCACTCCTTTCCCTGGAGGTATGGTTGCTTCCGGTTCTAAAGTAGGTTGTAACAATTACAAATTCTTAAATGCATCTACAAACGAAAAAATGTGTGTAACTTTAAAAGACAAAGTTGACTCTGACATCAGAGAAGATGCTAATGGTGTATTTGAAATCGTTATTGATGGTATTGATGAAGAATCAGTACGTGCTGCAATGAAAGCAGGTATTGAAGCAGCATGTAATGTTCCTGGAGTATTAGAAATCGATGCTGGTAACTTCGGTGGAAACTTAGGAGCTTACAAAATCAACTTACAAGATTTATTCTAAGGGCATTATCCCTTTTTTCTATTTTTTTTATTTTAATTTTCTTATTCTTGAATATTTACTCGTTTTTTAAAAATTGCTCTTACTTTGAAATATTGTTTTCAAATCCAAGTGAAATTATATATTTAACATGAGATATAAGATATTTTGGAGCATGTAATGGTGTTATTGCATGCTCTGTGTTTGCAGATATGTGGTATGAATATTGATGCAAATTCTCGGGTTAGTTTTTTGTGATACAAAAAGAGTTCAGTTAGGTATTAACTAGCTGGACATACTTTTTGTATTTGGTTAAAATCCATAATCTGACCTTTTAACACTTTAAAACTGGTTATGTGCCCATTTTTATATGGGCACTACTTCTATTTTTAAATTTTAAAATTAAAAAGAATTATTAAATACAATTTTTAAATGTATATCTGGTTGGTGATTTTTATGGATCCTATAGATATGACTGTTACAGATTTAAATTGTGAATATTTGGGCTTATCAAGACTTTGTTTAATGGAATCTGCAGGAAAATCTCTCGCAGAAGTTGGAAAAATAGCTGTTTATACATTTTCAAAACCTGTTAAAATAATTATTTTCACAGGATCGGGAGGAAATGGTGGTGATGGTTTTGTAGCAGCAAGATATCTTTTAAACAGAGGATATGATGTTGATATTTATATGTTAAAAGATAAAAACGGAATTCATTCAGCTGAAGCTAAAACTAACTATGAAATACTTGAAAACATGAAACCCCGCTTTTCTCATTTGACAGTTCATAATCTAAATACAATTGAAGATATTGATAACTGTGAAGTAGCAAATAGTGACAGCTTTTCAGAGTTTATCATTATAGACGGAATTTTGGGAACTGGCATTAATGGTAAATTGAGAGAAAACATTAAAAGAGCTATTGAAGTTATAAACAGTTCCAATGGCCTGACAATTAGTGTTGATGTTCCGTCTGGTCTTGACCCGTTAACTGGCCAGATACATGATGTAGCAGTTAAACCCCAGTATACTGTAAGTTTTCATAAAGTAAAAACAGGAATTCACAAGGCAGGCGAAGAAAAAGTTGGGGGAATTGTAACCTGCGATATTGGAATTCCTATTGAAGCAGAATACTTTATAAATCATGGGGACATGATTAAACTTAATAAAAGATCTTTAAAATCACACAAAGGAAATAATGGTAAAGTTTTAATTGTTGGTGGCAGTAAAGAGTATTCAGGGGCTCCAAGTATTGCAGGACTTGCAGCTATTGGTGCAGGGGCTGATTTGGTCTATGTTGCAGCTCCTGAATCTGCAGCTTTGGCTATTTCAACACATCCTGATTTGATTGTAAATTCGCTAAAAGGAGATTATTTAACTGCGATTCATGCTGAAGAAATTTTAAAGATGGCTGATAAAGTTGATGCTGTTTTATTAGGTCCTGGAGCAGGTATTAATGATGAAACCGGAAAACTGTTAAATATTTTGGCCAGTAAAATTAAAAAACCATTAGTTTTAGATGCAGATGCTCTAAAGCAGGTTAAACCTCAAATTATTAAAAATAGGGATGATGTAATGTTAACTCCGCAGATTTTTGAGTTCAAGTCATTTTTTGGCAAAGACATTAAATTAGATTTGGACAGCTATGATTTTGCTGAAGTTGATGAAAACATCTCTGAGTTCCAGCAGGTTGTAAAACAAATCAGCGGTGCAGTTGTAGTTAAGGGAGCAATAGCTTTGGTAATTCAGAAAAATAAATTTAAACTTCATAAATCCGGAAATCCTGGAATGACTGTTGGAGGAACAGGTGATGCATTGGCGGGAATAGCTACTTCATTACTATCTAAAGGTTTGAATGCATTTGATGCAGCTACTTTAGCTATTTTTATCAATGGTCTTGCAGGAGATGAAGCATATCTGGAAAAAGGTTATGGATTTGGAGCTACAGATGTAGTTGCACATATCGGAAAGGTAATTAAGGGATAATATGGATTATGTTAAAGGTATTTTTAAAAACAGGCCTAACAGATTCATAGCTGAAGTTGAAGTTGACGGAAAAATTGAAATAGCTCATGTGCCTAATACCGGAAGATGTAAAGAGCTTTTGGTTGATGGTGCTGCAGTTTATCTTAAACCTTCTGATAATCCGAAAAGAAAAACCAGATTCACTCTTCATTTTGTTGTAAACAAAGGGGAGCTGGTGTCACTTTACGCGCAGGAAGCCAATAGTATTGTGTATGATGCAATATTAAATGGTAAAATAAAAGAGCTTCGGGGTTATTCATATCACCAAAGGGAAAAACAGGTTGATGATTCAAGAATTGATATATATTTAGCTAATCTGGAAGATGACTGTTGCGGAATGGAGTTTTTAGTTGACAGCTGTTATATTGAGGTTAAGGGAGTAACTTTAATAGTTGACGGTGAGGCAAGATTTCCGGATGCACCAACTGAACGGGGAGCAAAACACTTAAAAGAATTAATTAAGCTTAAAAATGATGGAAATCGTGCTGTAGTATTTTTCTTAATCCAGCATCCTGCAGGCAATGATTTCAGACCTAACTGGGAAAATGATCCTAAGTTTTCCCAAACTTTTTAGTTGAAGCTGAAAATGCAGGTGTTGAAATACTTGTCTATAAATGTAATAATACTCTTGAAGGTATTGAATTAGTTCCTAAGTCTTTAGATTATGATTTAAGTAGAAAATAATATATTTTACAGTTAATAGATATATTATTTCATATTATTTTTTTTTAAAAAAATTTGGTGAATATATATGGAAAAAGAAAAATATAATTATAGTTCTTGGAATTGTTGTAGTAATATTAATTGTTGCATTGGCTGCAATTATGTTAGTTAATTCTTCTGATTATGAATCAAAAGGATATACAACAGATGTCTTTTTTGATAATTTTACATCTACTGGAACAGGGAGATAATGATTAGTGCAGTTCTATTGATGTAACTAAAGAAAGAATTTGATGAAGAATGGGTTAATCTTCCTTCTTTAATGTCTGAAGAATTCAGTGAGAAGATATTCCTGGTTTAGATGTATCTTCTGCGATTCAAAAAACCCATTCTAATGTTACAGGTTATGAAATATCTATGGTAAACTCAACTAATTCTAATGAAAGTGCAGTATTATTCATGTTTTTTGATGGGGATATGATGTTTACAGTTACAACCTCTCAAAATGGAACTCAGCCAGTTATAAATCTGGATGACTTATTAGCTAATATTACTCAAAGAACCTGTTAAGCAGTATATTATGTGAGTGTAGTTAAAATCTGCACTTTCTACTTTATTTTAGCTAATGTTTCTCCGATAGCCTCATTAATTACTAAAGTAGCTAGATTATCGTAGTCTGTCTGGCTTTTGTTAATTAAAACTAAATTTTTGCCTTTGAAATAATTTATAAGTCCTGCTGCAGGATATACGACAAGTGATGTTCCACCAACAATTAAAGTATCTGCAGACATAATGTATTGGGTTGATTTATTTAAAATATTCATATCCAGTGCTTCTTCGTATAAAACAACATCAGGTTTTATAATTCCTCCGCAGGTACAGTGGGGGGATACCTTCACTTTCTAAAATAAAGTCCAGATTATATTCTTTTTACATATTTCACAGTAATTTCGATAAACACTTCCGTGAAGCTCAATACGTTTTTGCTTCCCGCTTTCTGGTGTAGGCCATCAATATTTTGCGTAATGATGGCTTTTAGTTTGCCTTCTTTTTCTAATCTGGCCAGCGCATAATGTGCAGAATTAGGCTCTGCTTCTGGAAAAAATTAAACAGTCTTTATAATAGCTAAAAAACTCTTCGGTATGTTCTAAGTAATAGCTATGTGAAACTAATCTCTCAGGTGTATCGCCATATTTTTCCAGGCTTTTAAAAATTCCGGATTCACTTCTGAAATCAGGAATTCCACTTTCAGTTGATACTCCTGCACCTCCAAAAAATACAATATTGTCTGAAGCATATATGATTTCTTGTAGTTTTTTCTATTTTGATTGATGAATCAATGGCTGCTCAAAGAGCCGACATTGACACAATTAAGAAAAAAAAAAAGGGACTGATTTTAAAATAAAAGATGCAGAACCTTATGTTAAAGTAGCATCAAAAATGGAGGCTATTGATAATCAGGCTCAAAGTGTGTTTGATTTACATGTAAATTCTGTTAAAACACATTTTGATACATTGTGCAGTCTTACAGATACTGTTATACCTGAAGATGATCCTTTTGTTGAGCATTATCAAACTCCTCCGGTTCTTGAGATATTAACTGAAGAAGATGCTGGTTTTTCAGATAGCTTAGATAAATTTATAGATAAGATAGCTTCATGTGAAGCATTAATTGGAAAGACGTTATGGAGGTTTTTATGGTCCTACATGTGTTGTTGATTTTGCTTTAATTCCTGGAAGTACAAGTAATGTTGTTAATCAAATACTGTTAGAAACAGATATTCCTGAAAATCATAAGCAAGCTATTTTAGCTGCTAAATCATGGGGTATGAATACTTCTTATGGTGTTGGGGAAGCTTTTGCTAATGCTTTGGAAGGCGGTTCAACAGCTGCCGAAGCAGTTAGTGAAGAAATAACTACATTACAAAACATATATAAAAACCCAATTGAAGCCCAAGGCCAGCTTATGGATAATGCGGGTCACTCTTCTTTTGATGTAAGAAAATATATGAATTCCTATAAGAAAAAAAATGAGAAGTACAGTTATTGCAGCAATGGGAGATGATGTCCATTATGGTAATATTTTAACTGTTCCTGCATACTGTGTAGGCGATATTGCTCATCATATTTCTCAGTCAACATTCAATATGTGTAAGGATGACATGGATGGGAATTATTGAGGCTACAACAGATGTTATTGAAACATCATTAAGAGATAATTTAGACAATTTTAAAAGCGTATTTGATGTATTGTCACTTGCTACTGGTTCATCGGCATGTGCAACTGAGTATATTCTTGAACTGGATGGTTTCAATGCAGTTATGATTGTTGATTTATTGACTAAACGTTTCCATAATTTTGTTCAGCAGTTTCCAACAAGAGGTGCTGCTGCAGAGCTGCACAACTGTGACTTTATGGACATGATTTACAGAGGTTGGGGATTTTTTTAGACAAAGCTAGAAAAGGAAGAGCTTCTGAATCAGGTATATTAAAACCATTAGTTTCTGGTTTTGAAGTTAATTTAAATCCTGTTGAAGAAAATGAAGTGATTATGAACCTCAAAGGTATGCATATCCTGCATGTGCAATTTCTGTTAGGTTCTCTTCTTTAATGAGATTGGCAGATTATCCTTGTTTGCTTACCAGTGAACCAATAACTGCAACTATGATGACAAATATCATGGCTCTTAATAAAGAAGATGCTGGATCTCCAGTTAAAGGTTGTAAGAATTGTGCGTCTGCTTCATTAATTGATTTCAGACATGATTTCTGTCAGTGGAAAGATGCAGTATAAAGTAGGTGTGTTATATGGCGCCATGCGGTATTGGAAAAAAATTCATTGCTGAATTGCTTGGAACATTTTTCTTAGTATTTTTGGAACAGGTTCTGCAGTTATCACATTGATGATATCAGAATCAGTTAATCCAAATAATGTGGGCATTGGAATTTTAGGCGGTTTGGGAGATTGGATAGCTATTGCACTGGCATTTGGTTTAACTGTAATGGTTTGCATTTATCTTTTTGGAAGAATTTCAGGAGCTCATTTAAATCCTGCAGTTACAATTGGATTGCTGGTTAGTAAAAATATTTCTTTAGCAGATTCTGTGTATTATATTGTAGCTCAGGTAATAGGAGCTTGTTTCGGAAGTTTAGCAGTATTTTTATGTTTAGGAATGCCTTCAGTAGTTGTTGGAGGTTTAGGTGCAACTGCTCCTGGCATGGGTGTAAGTTATTTACAAACAATATTTGCGGAATTTATTGGAACTTTCTTTTTAGTGCTTGTAATAATGGGTGTTGCTGTTGATAAAAAAGCTACTCCTAATTTTGCAGGTTTATCTATTGGTTTTACAGTAACTGCAGTTATTATCTTTTTAGGACCATTTACTGGAGGTTCTATAAATCCTGCACGTACATTTGCTCCTTATTTGATGGATTATTTGGTTGGCGGAATAAATCTTTGGATGTATTTCCCAATTTATTTAATAGGTCCAATTGCAGGAGCTATTGCTGCAGCATTGGTATATACTTATCTGGCTAAAGACAATGATGTTTGTGAAATACCTGGACCATTTAATTAGTTGCTATTAGTTGATAGTAACTAATTTTTATTTTTTTTAAAAAAGTAATTTAAGATAGCTGTTTAAGCTATCTGTTAAGTTAACAACCTTCAACTTCTCTTTGATCAGTTTCTTTATCTTCAAAAGTAATTTGTTCAATACTGTGTAAGCTGAAAGGAGATTCTCTGGTTAATGGTGCAATGGAACCTTTAAAGAGTTTCATTGTAACTTCACCACTTACTCTTCTTTGCATATGGTCAATAGCTTGATCGATATCTTCTCTTAAAGGTTCTTGCCATAATGCTCTGTATACTAAATCAGCATAAAGTGTACTCATGTACTCTGCAAATCTTAATTCATCAGTAGTAAGTACTAATTCTCTAATGCCTGGTGAGCCGCAATCAGTAATTTAGCACCTGGAACTTCATAGGTTTCCCTACTTTTAAGTCCGATCATTCTGTTTTCAATAGTATCTACTCTACCAATACCATTTTCACCAGCAATTTCATTAGCTTTTTTAATAATGTCAATAAGAGGCATCATTTCTCCATTTATAGCTACTGGAATACCTTCTTCAAATTCAATAGATACTTTTTGAGGAGTATCAAGTGCATCTTCAGCAGAAGCAGTCCAAGCATAAATTTCTTCAGGAGGTTCATTTGCAGGATCTTCTAAAATATCTCCTCAATGGATCTTCCCCAAATGTTTTCATCAATACTGTAAATTTTATCAGAGTTTAATTTAATGCCTTTTTCAGCAGCATAAGCTTGTTCTTCAGTTCTTGTTAAGTTTAATTCTCTGATTGGTGCAATGATATCTAAATCAGACATAGCTAAAATAACTGCTTCAAATCTGAATTGATCGTTTCCTTTTCCAGTACATCCGTGTGCAATAGCTGTTGCTCCTTCTTTTTTGGCAATATCGATAATTTTTGAGCAATTAAAGGTCTTGCAAGTGCAGTACTTAATGGGTATCCTTCATATTCTGCATTTGCTTTTATTCCTCTAGCTATGTATTCATTTGCAAATTCTTCTTTAGCATCAATAGTGTAGTGTTTATAGCCACCTATTTCTTTTGCCATTTTTTCAGCTTTAGCTATTTCTTCATCGCCTTGTCCTACATCTACACATGCAGTAATAACTTCAACATCATATTTTTCTTCTAATAATTTAACACAAACAGAAGTGTCTAATCCACCACTGAATGCAAGAACTACTTTGTCCATTTGATCACCATAATAAATATTATAAATTAATTTCTATTTTTAATAGTATTTAATATTAATTTAAAATCAGTGTTTTTAATTTATCAGTTAATTTTGTAATTTATTTTTTCTTTGTTTGTTGCAAATTTGTTTTATATTTTTAAAATCTAATTTTTTTTCCATTTTAGAAAATTATTTTGATTTTTTTAATTAAATAATGTGGGAAGTGTCTTATTATATTGTTTCATTAATTAAAAAGTATGTTTAAGAAAAGAAAAATTATTTATTATATTAAGTTAAAATAAATGTAAAAAATATTTGATATGTGGGAATATGAACAGAAAAAAAAAACTGATTATACTTATCCTTATTGTATGTATTATTGGGATATTTGCATTTGTAGGAAGTTTCTTTTTAGGAGGTCCTAGTCTGGCTTCAGGTGATAAAAACATATTGGTCCTGGCTAGTGACAAAGATGAACAGCCTGGTGGCGGTGTAGATATGGCATACATGGTTAAACTGGAAAATGGAACTATAGCTAATTATACTCCTGTATATCCTGGTGGAATGACTCATCCTACAAAACAAGCTTTAGGTGGTCTTGAAGGGCCAATGCGTCTTCATGACTGTCTGTGGGATGGTCCGGAACAGGGTATGGAATATGCAAAGGAAATTGTAGAAGCTAATACTGGAATGCATGCTGATGCAGTAGTAATTATATATGATGACGGATTGGATGCAATTATAGATTCAATTAGGCCACTTGAAGTTGACGGGGTTGAAACGGATCTTGGTGCAACAGATATTGTTAGACAAAATGATAATTATTCAGGATATAATGGAAGGGATGATGGAATAACTGGAAATATGTCTAGGGGGGATGCTGTAATGGTGTTAGTTAAAGCACTTTCTGAAGCATCTAAAGATCCAGTTAAGAAAAGTACAATGACCCAAGTGGCTTTGGAAGAATATTCTAAAGGAAACATTGTAATGTCTCCAAGCGGTTCTTTTGTAAAATTACTGACTACAAAAGGGTTTGAAGGTCTTTCATAATTAAATTGAAAAACCTGATTTTCTAATTTTTTTGCTTTCATTAATATTTTTATCAATATATAAACAAGAGTATAACAAAATAATTATATTATAACAATATGAAAATTAAAGTAATGTAAAAATATTTGAAAGTGATGTAAATATGAATAGGCGAAATAAAATAATCATAATACTTGTTATTGTAATTATTGTGGGAATTGTGGCAGTTATAGCAAATTCATTTTTAAGCACTCCTACTTTAACATTAGGTGATAAAAATATATTGGTTTTAGCTGTTGATAAAAATGAACAATCTGGAGGTGGTTTGGACATGGCATTCATGGTTGAATTAGATAATGGTACTATAGCTAATTATACTCCTGTATATCCTGGTGGAATGATTCATCCTACAAAACATGCTCTTGGAGGTCTTTCAGGACCTATGATGCTTCATGACTGTCTGTGGGATGGCCCGGAACAGGGTATGGAGTATGCAAAGGAAATTGTGGAATATAATACTGGAATGCATGCTGATGCAGTAGTTATTGTATATGATGATGGTTTGGATGCAATTATAGATTCAATTAGACCACTTAAAGTTGATGGGGTTGTAACTAACCTTAGTTCAGTAGATATTGTTAGACAAAATGATAATTATGCGGGATATGCTGGCAGAGATAGTGGAATAACTGGAAATATGTCTCGTGGGGATGCGGTATTGGTGTTAGTTAAAGCACTTTCTGAAGCATCTAAAGACCCAATTAAAAAGGACACAATGATTAAAGTAGCTATAAATGAATATTCTAAAGGAAACCTTGTAATGAGTCCTGAAGGTTCTTTTGTAAAACTGATGGCTACAAAAGGTTTTGAAAGTCTTTCATAAAAAAGATTATTTTGAATTTCTTTGTTAAATTTAATAAAAAATAGTTTGACAGAAGAGAACTCTTAATTGGGGTCTTATAATTGAGGTTGAAAAGTTATACGGGTTTTACATTTAAGAAAAAATCCCCCCAATTAAGAGTTAGAGATTCAAAAGTATGTTGGTACTTTTTTTCTCTCTACTATTTACTTGGTATGTTCTGGTATATAAAAGTTTAGGTATGCCTAAAATTTATCAACAAATCATTTTTTGCACAAAATTTAATTAATTTCGAGTATGTGGAATTTCCTTTTAAAGTATTTTTATTGCCAATTACTATTAATTTTCTTTTAGCTCTGGTAATTGCCACATTAAGTCTTCTTAAATCTTTTAAAAATCCGATATCCTTATTTTTATTACTTCTTACAGTTGAAATTATTATAATTTCCTTTTCACGGCCCTGAAAACCGTCTACACTTTTTACTTCAATGGGGATTTTGTCCTGGATTAAATTGACTTGGTCGGCATAGGGACTTATAATTCCAATATCCTTTGGATTTATTCCAGTTCCCAGGTAAAATTTAGCTATTGAAGTAGCAATGTCTGCTTCGCTTTGGTTGATAATGGATTTGGAATCTTTTAAATGTTTTTCTTCATTGTTTTTTAAATTAGACGTGTCAATGAATAATAGAGGTTTCAAATTGTTGTGCAGCTGTTTTTCAACATCACTTTCTTTTAGACGGGACAACTCTTCCAAATCAATAATTTCGTCAAGATTTATATTATCAACACTGGAATCGCTTTTCAGATTGCCATTGTAAAATTCTAAATTTGGAAACTTCATTAAAAAGCTATTCATTCTATACTGAACATTCAGTAAACTTGATTTATTGGGATATTTTTAATTAGCTCTTCAAATAAGGTTTTTTCAAGAAAATGTGCTTTTTTTACTTATTATCGTTGGGGGCAATTGTTTATGATCACCTGCAAGAATAAATCTTCTGGCCTTGGATAATGGAATTAAAATGCTTGGAATTGTTGCCTGGGACGCTTCATCTACAATTACTACATTAAACTTTGTTCTGACTATTTCTTCAATAGCTGCTGTAGAGTTGGTTGATAAAATAATGTCACTGCTGTTAATAATGTCTTTAACTATTTTGTTTTCAAGTTTTTTAATTTTGTAATGAATCTCACTAATTTTTTTCATTTTCTAAAAGCCAGTTAGCCATTGATTCCATTTTGGAAGAACTTATTCCACGTCCACCTTTGCCTTTTGATGCATTATAAAGAATATCTGAATCACTAAATCCTCTGCGATATTGGGGAGTTGGTTTGGTGAATCGGTCTCTTGTTTCGCTTATTTGTTCTATTCTTTTGTAATTTTTATTAATTTTACAGGTCAATTGATGATTTTCAGATTTATAAGCCAGAGAATATGCGATATTTTCTTTTGAAACTCTTTGAGGATGGCCTAATCTTGTAATTTTTAATTTTTTATTTTGGGATAGTCTGTCTAATATGTTATCAACTGCACTATTGCTTTCAGCTGTAACTAAGACTTTATTGCTCTGCCTTACTTCCTGTTGGATTAACTCAACTAATGTTCTTGTTTTTCCTGTTCCAAAAGGACCGTGTATTAAAAAAGAAATTTTCAGTATTTACTGCATTTCTAACAGCATTTTTTGAGACTCATTAAGGGATTTGTCTATAAAATCAATATATTTTTCTTTCTTGTTTTCTTTAGGGTCTCTCTTTTTTTCAAGGAGTATTCAAGAGCATTTTTCCCTTTTGTGTTTAAATGCATTAGGTTATCTTCCATTCGTCTGAAAGTAACATCATTTGCATATAAATCAATTCTGACTTTCTTTTTAAGAGTCCATTTTGGAATTGATTTTTCAAAAGCTACTTTAATAAATCTGGCACCTTTTTCAACAACTGTTCCGGTTAAATCGCTTCTTAAAGGATAACCTGTACTAATTAGAACCATGTCTCCAACACTAATTTCTGTTTCGATTTTTTCAGACCTTCCGAACTGTACAATTTGAGAACCCAACTGTTTTCCTAAATATTTTCCTTTTACTTTATTGATGGCTCTTCCTAATGATTCTCTTTTCTTTGGAGACAAATTTTTTATTTCCTTAGTCATTAATTCGATTTCAGCGTCTCTTTCATAGTTTATAAGCTTGATTAACTGTTTGATATATTTTTTCAATTTTATCCCTTAAATTATACTTTGTGTTATAATATAAATAAAAGTTTTAAAGTAAATATTAAGTAATGAATTTTGAAGTACTTGATGATTTTAACGGTTTGGAAATGGGTTTCATTTCAAACAATTCTGGTGGTTACATCTCTAAAAATAAATATCTTTTTGAAAAAATAGAATTGACTCATTTAAATCAATTTATTTTAGAACAATCTGTTTTTGGAACACCTATATTTAAATTGGGAAGTGGTGGAGTAAATATTTTAATGATTTCCGGAATTCATGGTAATGAGCTTCCTTCACAATTGGCCAGTTTAAGGTTATTAAATGAATTAATCAATACTAAATTAGAGAACACTGTTTATATTATTCCATTTGCAGCTCCAAAAGCTACTATGAATAATGAAAGAACTTTAAATTCAAGAGATTTAAACAGGTCAGCACATATTAAAAATTCATTAAGTAATTTAATCATGCAGGCTATTGATGAGTTGGATGTTAATTTTGTTGGTGATTTTCATTCAACAGCTAAAAATAGTAATCCTGGATTTGAATCAGTATTTTCAAGCAGAAATCCTTCTCCAGAAAGCTGTTTAATAGCCAATTATATTTCAGCACAAATGGGGAGTAAAGTAATCAGCTTTGAATTTGCAGGAAAAATTTACAAAGGAGCAGTTGAAGATGTTTGCAATTTAAAAGGAGTTCCTGCAGTTACTGGTGAGGTTTTATCTCCATTTGCTTTAGTTGGAAAAGGCAGTGATGAAAAATCTTTGCAAAAATGAAAAGTTTTTTATCTTATTTTGGATTTTTTTTAAAAAATAATGATTCAGTGCCTTTAATTTAGATTGTTATTTTCATTTTCAAATAAACTATTTTTTTAAATACTTTTCAAATGCTATCGCTATTAATTTGTAATATTAACTTATAATCTAAAGTTAAGGTGATTTTTTGTCTTCATATAAAGGACACACAATATTTGCATTGGTTTTGGCTTTAATGTTTTTTAATAATCCTCTAATTATTGCATTAAGTGTAATTGGTGCCAATATTCCTGATTTTGATCATAAATTTAAAAAAGACAATGTCTATAAGATGATTATTTTGGGATTGATAGTGTTTATATCTCTTTATATCTTAAAATTGCCTTATTATTTAGGTTTAATAATAGTATTTTTAGGAACTGTCTTTTATTTTTCCCAGCACAGAAGTTTCACTCACTCTATTTTCGGTGTACTTACATTAACTGCGACAGTTTCTTTAATACTTATTTGGGCCTATGAAATTCTTATGGATATAACAATAATTCCTACATCTTATTTGTTTATGGCTATTCTGATAGCTCTTTTAAGCTTTTTATTCCTGAATAAGAAACTGCTCTTAATATTCTTGCCATTATTTTTCATTAGTTTATTTTTATTTGGAACACTAACTGTAAATTATGTTGAAATAGCTGTAGGATTGTTTTTAGGATTATTAAGTCATATTGTTCTGGATTCATTCAGTCCTTCCGGAATAAAGTTATTTGCCCCATTATCTTCTAAAAAGTCCCATAAACAATTTGGAACTTTATCTATAGTACTTTTGCTCATATTAGCTATTTATTTAAGAAGGTTTGAAATAATCATGTTGATGCAATACTTTTTTCCAAATATTTATTTTTCATAATGGGGATTTATTTGATTAAATTAGTTTCTTTTAATATCTTTTTTTAATTGCTAATAATAGCTTTGATATTCCATATAAAACTGGTAATTCTATTAAAGGTCCAATTACCAGTCCAATTAATATTAATTGACTTTCAGGAAATGAATTTACTGCAATAGCTAGGGCTAATGGGGAATTTCGAGCTAAAGTGGTCATTGTCAGACTTGTATAGTTTTCATAATTAAATTTCATATTTTTAGCTACTATAAAATCTAAGATAAAATTTATGATAAAAAACAAGATTAATGGAATGAATATTAATAAAATTGAGTTTAAATTATTAAAAACAACTTCTCCTTCGCTATTGAATATTCCAAATACTGCAATAGCTAGAAATATTGTCTGATACTTTGAAAAAAGTTGGGTTATTTTTTCATTTATTTTTGTTTTGTTTTTTAAGATGTATTTTGTTAGCTGTGCTAAAATAAATGGGATTACAATAACAATTAAAATTGAGTAAGCTAATTCATAATAATTCATGGAATTGCTGGTTGAAAAGAAGATTATTAGATATATTGGCAGTAATACAATCTGAAGTATTAAATTTATTGGAAGTATTGAAAAACTTAAATTTAAATTTCCTTTTGCCATTTTTGTAAATACTAAGTACCAATCAGTACATGGGGTTAGTATAAGCATAAAAAACCCGATTAGAATATCTATATTTCCTTTTAAAAATAGAACTCCCAGAAAATATCCTAGAAGCGGTGTCCAGATAAAGTTAATTATCATGCTTGTGGATGTGAATTTAACATTTTTAAAGCTATTTTTTAAATCTTTAAGTGGAACTTCCAGAAACAGCCCATATAACATTAAACATAAAAATAAAGTTATTAAAGATCCACTATTGGCTGTTAAAAGAGGGATATTACTTAATCCAAGTCCTAACAGGATGGCTAAAAAGATTATTGCTGGTTCACCTTTTTCTAAAATTTCCATTTACATCACTTTTTTAGGCGTATCTAAATTTTTGTATTTGTTGTTATTAAATCTTTCTACTTTAAAAATGAGCTTTATGATTTGTTTAAGTGATTATGTATGTGATGTAAATTTTTTAGATTAATTGTAATTATTTTTAAATAATTTGGGAAAAATTTATAGTTAATTTTTGTTTATCAATTACTTTCTTAAATTTGAATAATTTTTTATTGCTTCAAATTTAAATGCATACATTTATAATAAATAATCATGATAATTAATAATTGTTTATGTAGTCAATTTTATATTTTATTATTTTGACTTTTTAATCTACGAAATGGAGCTTATTTAATGTTTTTAACTAGACTAGGTTATGGGATTATTTATTTCTTAGACCTTATTTATGAAATACTTAAAGCAACCTTTGATGTTGCGTTTAATGGAATTATGAGACAAAATATTGATCCTGTAGTTGTAGAAATCGAGACAGTTTTAGAGAGACCTGTTTCTCAAACAATTTTGGCTAACAGTATTTCTTTAACTCCGGGAACTTTGTCAGTTGATTTGGATTCTGAAAATAACATTATTAAAGTAGCTGCTATTTCTCCAAGAAGTAAGGAAGATATTATTCCTTTTGAACCATATATAAAGAAGATGTTAGAGTAGTTTTCTTTATATGTTTAAATAATTGTTGAGTGGGATAGTAATGGACATATTATTTATTTCAAAATATTTTGTGGTTATTGCATCAATGATAATGATGCTTGCTGCGTTAAGGGCAAGTGCTTATAAATCTACAACAATGGGGCTTTTAAGCAGTTCTGTTGTAGTTGTAGCTTTTGCATTATCTTTACTTGTTGTTGGGGATATGTATGGCATATCATTCTTTAAAGATATTTCATTAGCTTTAGTGCTTTTTGGATTTATAGGGACTGTTGCTTTTGCTGTTACACAAGGGGAGATGACTAATGTTTGCAGTTGAGTTGATTCAGTCTATTCTTCTTATTATTTCAGCTATTTTAATGATAATATCTGCAATTGGATTTTTAACCCTGGATAAAAATATGAATAATTTGATTTATGCAAGAATTCATATTGTTGGTGTTTTTGATGTTGCATTTATTATAGCAATGATTGGGTTGCAACAATCTTTTAGCAGGTATTTATTTAGTTATAGCACCATTTACAGCACATGCAATAGCTAATGCTTTTTATAACTCAGAAGATAAAGTAAATAATTTAAAAAATAAAGAAGTGGAAGTTGAAAGTTCAGACGATGAAAATCCGTTTGTTCATAATATAAATAAAGTTAAAGAAATGGAAAATAAATCAGATGAGAGTAATGAGGATAGTATTAAATTTTCTATTTCTACATTAGAGATTAGTGAGGATGAATAAGATGTTAAGTATTATATTAATGATTATTACAGTTTTAAGTGCGATTCTTGCTCTTATTCAAAAAGATTTGTTAAAAGCAGCAATTTTAACAGGATTTTCTGGTGGTGCTCTTGCAGTGCTTTTCCAACTTTTACTTGCTCCGGATGTTGCTTTAACACAAGCTATTGTTGGTGCAGCTATTGTTCCTGTATTTTTAGCATTGGCTGTTAAGAAAACACAAAGGGATGGTTCCTAATGGCATATATGCAATTAGCAGCATTATTTACTGCAGGAGCATTGGTAGTTGTTGGTCTTTTTGCAGCTATTTTCATTGATAATATTGTAAAGAAAATAATTGGTATTAGTTTTATTGAAGAAGGTGCAAATTTATTTATTATAGCTATTGGATACAAACCTGGAGGAGTAGTTCCAATTTTGATGCCTGGAATGTCTCCGTCATGGTTTGCTGTAAACTCTGCTTATCCATTGCCTTTTGGATTGGTACTTACCAGTATTGTAATCGGTGCAAGTACATTGGCTGTAATGTTGGCTATTGTAATGGTTATTTACAAGAAATACGGAACTTTAAGTACAAAAGTACTGTTGGCTGATACATCTAAACAGGAGGAATACGATGAGTAACTATTTGATTCTCTTATGGTAGTAGTTCCTATGCTTTGTGCAATACTTGTAAATGCTTTTGCTAAATTTAATAAATCTATTAAAGTATTAACATTTGTAGTTGCTATCTGTTTACCGATTATTCCATTGCTTTCCAATTATGGATTGCACTTCTTTGGAGGATATACTCCGATGTTGGATAATGCAACTGGTGTAATTTATCATCCGGCTATTACTTATGCTTTTGACATGCTGCAACAGATATTCATAGTGGCAGTAGGTTTAATAACATTTTTAGTAGCTTTTATTTACTTGTCAAAATATAAAAAAGCATCCGGACAGTATTTGTTCTTATTGTTCATGGGTACAGCATCTGTAACTGCATTAATGCTTACTGATGATATATTTAACATGTTTGTATTCTTTGAGATACTTGCATTGGTTCAAGTAGGTATTGTAATTGCGTCTCCTATGGATTACAGTTATGAAATGGCTCTTAAATATATGATTTTAGGATCTATTGGAAGTCCGATAATGCTTTTAGGAATCGGATTCTTACTTGCAAGTACTGGTAATATTAACATTTCTGATATAATTGTGGCTCTTCACAATGGAACTTTAAGTTATACCTCCCCAGTATTTTTAATTCATTTGCTTTAATATTCTTCGGATGGTTATATGCTTCAGGTTTGCCTCCGTTCCATATTATAAAATCCGGAATGTACAGTAAAGCAGAACCTCATGGTGCAGCTTTGCTTCAAACATTTACGGTTATTTCAATGATTTCCATTGTATTGATAATGTTTAGAATATTCCATGAATTGCCAATATTTGAACTGTTATTGGTTTTGTTTTCAGTATTGGCTATGATTCTAGGTGTTTCACTGGCTTTAACTCAAACAGACTTCAGAAGAATGATCGGTTATTTGGCAGTTGGTGAGCTTGGTTTTATCGGTTTAGGTATTGGTCTTGGAACTCAATTTGCAATTACTGCAGGTCTTTTCCAGGCACTTAATGAAATAATTACTACTGCATTATTATTTATAGGATTCGGACTTATTGCTTATGTAACTAAAGAGAAGACACCCGTAAATTGGGAGGATTGCTTGCTTATCATCCGAACGTTGGTTTAATGCATTTTATTTGGTGGTTTGGCAATGGCTGGTGTTCCTCCATTCAGCGGATTCCAAAGTAAATTAATGCTTGTTCAAGCTTCATTAAGTTGCGGATATCCGGAATTATCCATTCTTGCGGTTATAGTAAGTATAGCTACATTTGTTGTATTTGTTAAAACATTTTATGGAATGTTTTTAAGACCAAAACCAAAAGGTTTGGAAGTCCCTGACAATGAGGTTCCTAAATCCGCTGTATTTGCAATGGTTGTTTTATTGGCTTTAATTATTATATTGGGTCTTTGCCCAGGTCTTGTTACAAATGGAATTTATGAGTTTGTAGGAGGTATTTTATGAAACTTTATGATCAAATTTTCAATGTTGTAAAGGATTTTAGAAAATTCTTTTCTCCAGGTCCTGTAACTAATGCAGATGTTTCTGGAAGTATTACATCTGAAATATTATTGATTGTTTCATTAGTGTTGACATGTTTATTATTGAGACATGTTCATATATTGCTTTCAGGGCTTGTTACTTTGATTGTTCTTGTTGTTTTAATAAAGAATATGCCATTAATTCCTAAATTTAAAATAGAGCAGGATGATTCATTGGATAAAATGATATTTTATGCAGTAATGGTGCTGGGAATAGTTGTGGTATTTGTTTACTGGGGTGGTAACCTTGTCTAACAGTATTAGAACTTTAGTTGCATCAGTAGTGACTGTATTATTTTCTATATCTTTATTTGATGCATTATTTAACTTAAATAAAGTCATTGTTCCTGGTGTAAGTAATATTTACAATGCTTTAGGTACCAGCATATCTCCAAACTTAATTACTGTTGTAATTTTTGATTTTAGAGGTTATGATACCTTAGGTGAGTCTATTATATTACTGACTGCAGGTTTAGTTGTTTTACTTGTATTTGGTAGAGGAAGATTAGGGGTAAAGAAGAATGAGTCAGAATAGTGTGATTTTAAAGTTGATAGCTTTACCTATTGCAATTTTTGTATCATGTATGGGAATAATGACTATTTTGGGAGGACATATAACTCCTGGAGGTGGTTTCCAAGGTGGAGCTATGATTACTGCAGGTGTTATTCTATGTATTTTGGTGTATGGATTAGATAAATCCCCAATAAATTTTTCTCATAATTTTGTAGATATTGTAGAAAGTTTCGGAATTTTGGTTTATATTGGTCTTGGTCTTGTAGGTTTATTCTTTGCAGGTGCTTTCTTGTATAATGTAGGAACAGACCTTTCAGGAGTAGTTCCAGGATTTGTAAGAACAATTTTCCATTATCCTGATGTAACAAATGCAGGAATAGTCCCGTATTTAAATATAGTTGTTGGATTAAAAGTGTTTGTTGGTTTAAGTGCAATTGTTATAGCTTTCATGGGATTTAAAAAATTTGAAGAGAAAACTGAGGCGAACATATGTTAAATTTAGGAGCGATAATATTTGGATTTTTATTTGGAGTTCTTATAGGTTCTCAAATTAAAACTAAATCTATGGATACACAGTTCACTTTAGCATCATTTGTAATAATTTTCATTGTAGGTTTAGTTTCTGCATGGCAATTAGGTCCGTTTCCATTTTACACAGATATGCCAATAGCTTCAGGATTTTTCTTTGCATTAATTGGTATTTTTGTAGGTAAATTATTATTCGGAAGAGGAGATTGAGGGGTTTATAATGTTTGTATCAACTAATACATGTGATGGAAAAGGAGAATGTATTAAACAGTGTCCTACAAAAGCTATTCGTTTAATTAATGGAAAAGCTTTTAAGTTGCCTTACTTGTGGTTTATGTTATAAAAATTGTCCAAGTAATGCAATATTCATTAATAGCTATGGGGGTTATGTTGTAGACAGAGCCAAATGCAGCGGCTGTGGGATGTGTATGTATAACTGCCCTATAGATAATATTAAAATTGAAGATGGGATTGTTTATGGTATTTGTTCACGTTGCGGAGTTTGTGAAGAAGCTTGCCCATCAAATTCCAGGATTGACAGCTTTAGATTAACTGAAGAAAAACAGTTGGAGTTTATAAAATCTTTAAGCAATGCATTACCAACATATAAAGGAGTACCTCATAAGCCTAGTGAAACAACAGAGGTAACCAGAAGCTATTTCACAACAGATTATGACAGGTGTATTTATTGTGGAAGATGTGAAAAGTACTGTCCGACAGGTACAATCCAGGTAACTTTAGATAGGGATGAAGGTATTTGCAGTGATTGTGGACTTTGTAGTGATGTCTGTCCTAATGGCGCAATGAATAAAAACCACATTGTTAATAAAAGCACATGTACACTTTGTTTAAATTGTTTGAAAGCATGTCCTCATAATGCAATATCTATTGGGAAGTTTAAAATAAATGTAAATCATATTAATCAAAAACCGGAAGGTTCAATTATCTCTTGTATTAATTGCGGATTATGCGCTAGTTTGTCTGAAAATGATTCTTTGAGATATGAAGATTCAAAATTAAGATATGATCCAACAGAAGATATTGGAGAAAATATACCAAAAGCACATAAAATAGCTATTGATTCTTGTTCGGTAGCTACATTAAAAGAAGATGATGAAATGCTTCTTGTTAATGAAATAACTGGCGAAGAACAAAACACACTTGCCGGATTTTTGCGTATCCTGTGGAAACTGTGTTAAAGTCTGTGAAAATGATGCAAGGTTGTTTAAAGTAGCTACTTGGGATGGATCAATAACTGATGAATGTATTTCATGTGGAATATGTTGTGAAGTATGTCCTAAGGAAGCTATTACTCTACATAGAGGAACAATCTCTGTTGATTTAGATAAATGTATTTTATGTGAAAACTGTGGTGTGTACTGTCCAGTTAATGCAATTAAGATTCTATAGAGGAGATCTAAATGAGAAGCATGCTTAAAATAGCACTGGAAGGAGCATTCACTAACTTTAAAAGAATATTTTTCGCAGCAGATAGAGTTACTGACATGGAAATGCGAAAACAGATAAGTACACTTTCTGTTAAACCGGCAAAAAAAGTAGATGAAGATGCCTGTATTGGTTGTGGAGGCTGTGCCAATGTTTGTCCAACCAATGCTATTGAAATGAAAAAAGAAATTAGCATCTCCGGTAAAATTGACTGACAGCTGGACAAAAACAGAAGTTCCTGAATTAAATTCGCTAAAATGTGTGGTATGTTATTATTGTCATGATTTCTTCAAATAACTGATGCCCAGTTGTGTATTGTACAGTGTGATCCGTGTTTTACCTGTACTGACAGAGCAATTGAGATAATTAGGAGATAAAATTATGATGCAAAATACTATTATGTTTTCTATTTTGGCAGTAATTGCTACAGTAATTGTTTGTTTTGTTGTAAGTACATTTTTGCCAGGTATTGAGCGAAAATATGTTCATGCTAGAATTCAACAAAGGATCGGACCGCCAGTAACTTCTCCAGGAATCATGGCTCCAATTAAATTTGCATTTAAGAAAAATGTTGATGTGGTTTCACCTCTTCCAAAATTGTATAAGGCATTGCCGATTATATGTTTTATGGCAGTATTGTGTATATTGGTTGCTTTAACTCCTCAGGCATTTTATGTTCCTGCATTAGCTAGTTTAATAGCTGTTGTAGGTTTATTAAAAGTTGAAGAAATATGTTATGTATTGATGGGAGCATTATCCAAGTCCGTAATGTCTGTCAGGATGCCGTTTCCTGATTTGGCTAAAGGAGCAGCACATACAAATACTACAAGGTCTTTTATGGAAG
>VOFD01000701.1_pt1 | contig 26001 bp, 23 predicted proteins | sample 5384101 | NCBI WGS metagenome assembly VOFD01 (sample SAMN12384723, study PRJNA508395) | human gut metagenome | isolation source: healthy gut C | host: Homo sapiens
CATGTCGAACTTCTGTTTCTTCAGTTGGAAGTCGATGTAGCGTTCGTTGGGACGTTCTTCGCTGGCTTTGGCATAGCTGGCGTGCCAGTCCATGGAGAGGGCGCCGAAGAGGTGTTCGCCGCCGAGGGCAAAGTCCATGGTGCGCTGGCGTTCCAGGCGGGCGTTACGGTTGTCCGGCGTACCGGCTTTGGTCTGTATGCGTACGGTGGCGTTGCCGTTGGGGTCAAGGTCTTTCAGCGTGGTACGGTAGCGGTTCTCCCAGTCGTTGCGGTTGTTGAAGATGCCTTTGAAGGTCAGTTTGTGGTTGGCATTGATGTCCCAGTCCAGTGCGGCGGAGTAGCTTTGGCGTTCGCGGGTGACGTAGTATTGGCGGATTTGGTAGTCGTTGACGTACGTCTTGCCGTTGTCATCCTGCTCCCATACAAATTCGGTGTCGTAGGAACCGGAAGGTGAGTTCTGATAGGAGGCCGATACAATCAAGCCGAGTTTGTCGTTGAAGAAGCGGTCGCCGTAGGTGAAGCCAAGGTTCAGTTGCGCCTTTCGCTCACCCAGTTGTAGCCGGTTCCGGCGGTCGATGGTCTGAATCATGTCTGCCGGAATGAGGTCGAGCTGTACGTTGCGCGTATCGCCTTCGGCAGAGGGAACGCGGTTGCCGTTGATGGTGGTTCGCCTTTTTTCTCGGCAGCCAGCATCTCTTTCACTTCTTTCTTGCCGAAGCCGCAGGAGGAGGTAATCCGGAACTTGCGGCCGGGGAAGTCCGGCAGGAAGTGGTCCGAGGTGTAGAGGTGGCTGTTGGGATGCAGTTTTTCCACCTTTATACAATGAGGAGAGGTTAGGAATGCACCGGCTTTCAGCACGGAGGCATTCGGTTCGTAGAGGTATGATTTCAGTTGAGGGGTGTAGGGCATGCACGCTCCTTCTCCTGCCGGCGGGTGAAGACGAGGGCTTGGGGATGGTACACCGGTGAAGTTGACGCAATGGATGGGGATGTCGTCTGCCGGCACTCCTTCGCCTTGTCCCAGCAAGAGCAGCAGTTCCTTGCATTCGTTGCCCACGGAGACGATGTGTGCCTCTCGTACATGCTTCAAATCGTTCAGGGCAAGGGTGAGGTCGAGCATGGGGAGAGTTTTACCAGTACGTGTCTTGCCTTGCGCAGCAGCAGTTCTTCGAGGGCGGCTATATCGGGTTCGCAGTCGCCGATGGCTACGGTCTTTCCGCCGTGTCCGTCGCGGCGGGCAGGGTCTATGAATATACAGTCCACGGGTTCCATCTCTTGCAGATGGCAGTTATAATCTCCGCTTTATACTGTGCCGTTGCTTGGGAGGAGCATTGTTCCAGAGAAAGGTGGGCGGGGTAGAGTATATGCTCGTTCTCGGCCCATGCGGGTATCTTCTCTTTGGCAATCTGCCAGCCGGAAATCTGTGTGATGGCGGCGGGCATGTCTACCGAAGGGTAGCGGCGTGCCTGCAAGGCAAGGCTGCGCACGTCGTCGCGGCGATGCTCGCGGATGAAGCGGAGGGTGTCTTGGGATAAAGGCATGGCTTGGCTTATTTATTCTGATGCAAAGTTATCTCAAAAAGGACAAAGTGGGGCATAAATTCGCAGCTTTCTATCTGATTATTTTTCAGACACAGATGATGCTGATAATACAGATTAAGAATATTAAAAATCCGCGTCATCTGCGTCATTCGCGTCAAAGCGATAGCAAATTTAAGTTTCCGGACAAGCTGGGGTGAGAGTTAAGGGATGACCCGGTATCGCTCCTTTGCCGTCTGCCTGCTGACGCGGTTGAAGTGCCACCATTCGCTGGGTAGCGGGTGGAATCCGGCTTCTTTCATTACCTGCCGGAGCAGCAGCCGGTTTTCACGTTCTTGTTCCGTCAGCTTGCCTTGTGCCACGAGCACGGCTTCTTCTGTGATGTGGGCTTCCCTGCCCAGATGGTCTACCGGGGTGCCCATGGGCAGAGGAGTTCCTTTATCGTCGAGTATGCTGATGTCCACCGCCAATCCGTAGTTGTGCAGGCCGCCGCCGCGTGAGGGGTTGGAGACATAGATGTATTTGGAGGTTCCTTTCACTACGTCCCACATCTTCTGCTGTACGGACAAGGGGCGCGCTGCGTCGTAGACGATGAGGCTGTAGCCGGGGTACTGTTCTTTCAGTAGGCGTTGTGCCCGCTTCAGGCTTTTCATGGCATCGGGGTGCAGGTAGGCTTCTTTCAGGTCTTCGTACAATAGGGTTCCGGTGAAGTTGTCGGCACGGGTGTACATCAAGTCGATGGCGATGCTGCTGTCCGCTTCGGCGATGTTGACGAAACCGAGGGAGTCCAGGTAGCGGGCTGTCCGGCTTTTAGCCGGAGCCGGAGGGACGGGTGCCGCTATGGTGTCGGCGTACGGGATGGTGGTCTCCGTATCCGGGTCTTGTGTCTGCTTTGGCGCTTGTTTTCTGCTACAACCGCATAGTGAGCAGCCAAGCAGCAGATATAACAAGTAAAAGAAATATCGTTCCATCTTACAAGGCATTCTTGGCGGTAAGGATTGATTTCATCAAAGCTATGTCCGAACTGACTTCTCCCTGCATCAAGTATTTGTTTTTCCGTTGGCAGGTGGCTTCGTAAATCTCCTTTGCCTTTGCTGTGTCCTTGTCCCGGTAGAGTGCCAGGGCGCAGAGCAGCCGCTGTTTGGAAGACGTCACATCCTTATATTGCCGGATGTAGGTATCCAGCTCATCGGTATATAATTCTTCTGCCCGTGCGGTCCTCTTTGTCACCAGTGCGGTGAAGAGCAGCTCGCAAGCGTTTTCCTTTATCAAAAGTCCGATGACTTCGTGCCGGTGGCTCATTATTTTCTCAAATGCATTGTAGGCGGCTTCCCATTCTTCGCAGTCGAGCAGGCGCGAGGCGCTCATCAAGGCTATGGTGACCTGCAGGGCATCTTTGTAGTTGATGTCTTCCGTTTGGCTGAACCATTCGGCAGGCATGTCCTTAGGACGCATGCCCTCTTGCACCAGTGCGTTGATGCGCAGCTGGGTGACCAGTGCCTGCTTGCTCTTGCTGTCCTTGAGAAGCAGGCGCATGTTGTCGGCATCATTGCCGATGCCGCCCATCTTCATGGGGATGCCGTTCATCCCTGCAAGGAGAATGCCAATCAAAGAGAGCATCAGAAGGAAGAATTTCAGCAGGTAAGGCAGCCCGTCTACGGTCAGCAGGGGGAGGAAGGCAAGGATGGCGGTCAGCAGGTTGGCAAGCACTCCACCCAGGTTGTACAAGGTGGTTGGGATATCTTCAAGAGGCCTTTCGGGTGGGGTAAGCAGGCATTGGCCTCCCGTTCCGGCAAGGCTGAAACGCTTGATGCATAATTTCCCGTCTTTCCGTATGAAGGTAAGGTTGAAGATGCGGAAGGAGACGAAGCGGTAGCCGGTTGCCAGTCCGCAGACAAGATGCCCGCCTTCGTGCAGAAGCACTTGCAGGAAGATGGAGAACAGCAGAATCAGTATGGCTAACAAGGAAACTCCTACTGTCTCCAGCATGCCGGTTTCGGCAAACTTGCTGTGTAAACCGTCGAACGAGTCTCCTAAAACCAGGACTCTTACACCTATTATTCCTACAAAGCCGATGCATGCCCCGACCATGAATCCTCCGGCCAATTTAAATACTTTCTTCATCCTGATATCTTGATAAATGTGTTTGCCGGCAAAGGTAAAGGATTTTATCTGAAATGCAACAGCTTGCCCCATGTATCATAAAAAGAAAGAGATTGTGATTGCCACAACCTCTTTCCGTCACCTAAACCCACTACGCAGGCTACAGATAGGGAATTATAGTAATATAGATACCCGTAATGATGGCCGAAGTGATTACTCCTGAAATATTAGCCCCCAAGGCATCTCCCAAGATGAAGGAATTGGGGTTGTCCTTGCTTACTATCTTCTGGGCAACCTTCGCCGTAGTAGGCACGCAGCTCACGGCTGCAATTCCGATGACCGGATTGTAATTGCCCCGCTTGATGAAGTACATGATGTACCCTCCAATGATTCCGCCGATACCGGAGAGCAACAGTGCGCCCATGCCCAATACCAACAATTTAAGAATTTTAGGGTCGAGCAGCAGATGTGCGTCGCAAAGTACGCCCAACAACAGGCCGAGCATGAAAGTAGAACCATACAACAGCGGACCGCTTACAAAATCGTAGATATGCTTCATCCCCGACTCGCGTACTGCCACTCCGAGGAACAAGGAGAAGAACAGCGGTGAGGCAACCGGGAACAGAAAACACAGTACAGCACACAATATAGCCGAGAAAGCCAGTTTTACTTTGGCATCATAGTTTTTGGGCGGCTTCTTGCTCGTCATCTTGATGGCGCGCAGGCGTTTCGGTACCAGCAGCTTCACCAGATAGGGGTAACCGCCATACGTCAGTCCCAGATAGAGATAGGCCACTACCGTGATGGGTACAAACAGATGTTTGGCCAGGGCCAAGGAAGTGAAAAGCACCATCGGCCCGTCCGCACCTCCTACCATGGCTACGGAAGCGCTTTCTTTCAAGGACAGTCCCAATGCAGATGCGATGGGTACAGTCAGGAAAGTTCCCAATTCGGCACATAGGGCAAGGAATATGCTGGCAAACGGTTTCTGTAGCAGGAAGCCCACGTCGAGCAGGGTACCGATACCCATAAATACGAAGCATGCAATCAATCCGTTGCTGAAGGTCAGGGTGTAGACCGGTTGCAGGAAGTCTATCTGCATGGTGTTCATCAAGTCGTCCGTATCCGAAAGCATCGGGTCCAGAAAGAGATTCCCCAATGTGCCGTCGGGCATGAAAAGAGTGCCGCAATTGATGGCGACCATACCCAGTCCCATGGGAATCATGACCATCGGCTCCAGTACGCCTTTCCATCCCAGGTATATGAGCAGCAGGCCCAGGGCTATTAGAAATACACGGGCAGAGGAGAGTAGCCAGCCGCTTTCCATCATTGTTCCGAATCCTTGGAACAAGGTTGCAAAATCTATATTCTCCATAATTAGTCTTTGTTTTTGGTGTCGTTGTTCTTTTTAGTCTTGTTCTTGTTGTCACGGTGGCTGATGGCATCTTCCAGATACATCATAAGGGTATCTTCTGGGTAGAAGTAGTCTACCAGGTTTCTTTTGGAGACACCGTGGCTTACTCCGTGGTAATAGCCTCGAGGCTTTTCGTTTTCACGGTCCACACCCCGGCTGTAGTCTTCGCGCGTGTCGTTGCCGAAGATGTTTCCGTGCATGGAGGGGGTGTGTAGCATCAGTTCCATCTTCTGGCGGAACTTCTTTATGCGGCGCAGGCGGAGTAACTCCTGCTGGTGGGAACTGTAGAAATCGAGTGAATCGGCTGCGCTGGCTATCAGTTTGATGATGAATGCCACAAAGAAACCGATTGCAAAAGTGAGCCCCATCATCTCAAGGGTGGGGAGGAATAAATCGGACATAGTTATGATATTAATGTGATGAAATGGATAATAAAAAAGCGAAAGATGTACATGCAATACACCTCCGGTAATGGTTTGCAATAAGTCCGATAAAGTCTAAATCAGGATATGCAGCAGTGCATAGATATAGTATCCGCAGGAATAGCGGAGAGCATTGGGATTGAATGAAAGGTTGGCGCTCTCTCCGGCAGACAGATGGCTGGAAAGCAGATGCTCCAGTTGCCCGGCTGGTTTCAGAATTCTCATCTTCAGGAATTTCGGAGAGGCGTGGTTATGTGTGTATAGGCTGTTCGGACACAACGCTTCGTTGGTCCAGCAGTCGGTATTTTCGTCATTGAATAGTGAACGGTGGGTGGCTGTGTACGATGCGCACTGTGTGTAGGCGGTAAAGGAGCATTCGGAGGCCGGACTTCCGACAACTATTCCCGCCGGACTCCCGGTAGTATTCCGTGAGTCTGGCTGTTCCTCCTGGGAGATGGCAGTCAAACCCAGACAGAGGAAGGTAAACATAAGTATGTAATACAGATGTTTCATCATAGCAAGATAAAGGAACAAATAACTTTGGACAAAGTTATATATTCCGCTGTATTTTAAGATTAATTGTCTTTTTCCTCTGCAGGAAGTATTCTGAAGGACTGGTTGCGGCATTTATATGCCCAACCGTTCCTTCAGTAACCGGTATCTGGAGAGGCTTACCCGTAGCTTGACGCCACTTTTTAACGTCACTTGGTAGGTCTCTTTTCCATACTGTTCTACTCGTGATATCTGGGTTACGTTGACAATGCCCGAGCGGTGGATGCGGACAAAGTTATCTGCTGGCAAATGTGTCTCGAAGTTTTTCATGGTCTGTTCCTTGATGTACTCTCCGTCGGATGTCACCAGGGTTGCGTAGTCCCCACAAGCCTGGATGTATAATAGGTCTTCCACTTTGATGATGTGAATCCGGGAGCCGTCTTTTATCGTGATCCGGTCAATACTTTCTTCTTGTGGCAGGGGAGCGGCTTTTTTTCTGCCTCGGGGGCGGTGAAATCTTCTGTTTGTAATGAAGTGTCTGCCACAATCTGCAGATGATACCACAAAAGGATAGCTGTCCAGGCAGATACCGAACAAGAGGCGGAAAGGAATGCTTGTTTGGCAGGTGTGCCTTGCCAGCGTTTGTCTTCACATCCGCCGCAAAAGCAACTGCATTCTATGCGTACTTGCCAGTCGGCGGGTATGTGCAGTTCCACTCCTCCCCAACTGCAGTCCAGGTCTATGTAGGTTTCTCCGGGTGCTATGTTCCTCTTGCTCTCCCATTCTCTTGTTCATCATCCGTTGTACCATCTTGGCACGGCGATGCACTGTCCTTTGGTGTGTCCAGTTTCTCCTATGGTGATGTCTGAGAAGGAAGATGCCGATGAGGATAAGGGCCAAGGGCCACAGCATGGCTTGGAAATTGCCGGGGAATAGCAATAAGCCTGAAAGGATAAAGAACGAGGCGGTCAGCACTTTGCCGGAGCCTGCATAGGATGGGAATCGGTGAATCCGGAGTTATCTGTTCCTCCACCAATACCAGATGAAGCGTAGCCCGGTGCCGAGAAGCGCGAGAGAAAGTCCGGTATAGAACACTGCGATGAAGGAGTCGGGCAGAAGGTGGCAGGTACGTATTACAATTCCCATTGCAATCATGCCTATCATGACAATCCATCCTTTTACGTCGAAAAAGGAAAAGGGGCAGTGCTTCCCTTTCTTCTGTGAGATACGGAGAGTATGTTTCTTGTATAGCCTATGGAAAATAATGCCGAAGAACAGAAGGAATACCAGGCTGGCTTCGCAGACTTTGAATAGCCAATAATGTCCGTCATCTATCCAGCAGGTCAGGCCTATACGCAGAATATTGACTCCTGCCAATGACCATATGGTTCCGGCAGTTATGAGCAGTGTATTTGGAGATACTCCGTATTTCATGATGAAGGTTGTTTTATTACACAAATACCGGGCTTGTATAGCGGAGTCCAAAAATTAAAAGAGGCTCTATTCTATTAAGAATGAGCCTCTTGTTTGTGGACCAGCCTGGGCTTGAACCAGGGACCTCCAGATTATGAGTCTGTTGCTCTAACCAACTGAGCTACAAGTCCGATGCATCCTTGCTTGGATAGCGGGGACAAAAGTAGCATTTTCTATTGAAATATGCAAGACTTTTGGATAAAATTCCTTATAACCTTTGTCCTTAGAACTTATAAGTTCGTTTTGGATTCTTGGGAAACCAGCCTTTTTTCACTCGTTCTTCCTGCTCGAATATCTCCTTGATGGTCCAGAACGAGGAAAATGCAAAGACGCCCAAAAGGGAGGCTATCATGATGTTCTCCGTATAAAGGGAGGCAATGATGCCGCCGATGCCGAGTAAAAGGAAAATCCACCAGCACTTGGTGCCCCAATAATATTCGGCTTTCACAACTATGGGGTGAAACAAGCCGATGATGAGGAATGTGCAGATACCTATGACAAGGCCCGACAGATGATATTCGTTCAAGAAATCCATTGTTGTTCGTTATTTCTCGGGGCAAATAGGAATCTCCTTCTTGATGCTCTGTTCCAGGGAAATCAAGGTCTCGGTAGCGGTTACGCCAGGAATCTCCTGCATCTTGTTGTTCAGCAAATCCATCAGATGCTCGTTGTCGCGGGCATATACCTTGGTCAGCATGGTGTACGGACCAGTGGTGAAGTGGCATTCTACGATTTCGGGAATCTTGCCCAGCTCGGCAACTACCGTCTTATACATGGAGCCCTTTTCCAGCTTGATTCCTACGTAAGTGCAGGTTCTGTATCCAAGGGACTTGGGATTTACATGATAGCCTGAGCCAACAATAACGCCAAGGTCAATCAGGCGCTGTACACGTTGATGGATGGCAGCACGTGACACGCCACATTCAGCAGCTACGTCCTTGAAAGGGATACGGGCATTTTGGGAAATGATTTCCAGAATCTGCCGGTCAAGATTGTCTATTTTTTCCATAATAGTAAATAAGTAAAGTTCTTGTTGTTATCAAATAGTAAGCAAATATAGGACTTTATTTTAATTTATCTATAAAAAGGGACGGAAAAATGAATAAAAGTGAGGGGTAACGATAAGGCGCGGATTACGCGGATTTCACGGATTTAGTTTACCAAATCCGCGTATTCCGCGTAATCCGCGCCTAAAAGAAGTATCAAGAGGGTTTTGCCCCTCCCTTCGGATTGTTACATTACTTTTCGATACCCAGCAGTTCCACTTCGAATATCAAAGTAGAGAACGGCTTGATTTGGCTACCGGTTTCTCTTGAACCGTATGCCAGGTCGTAGGGGATATAGAGTTCCCACTTAGAGCCGACGGGCATCATGGTGAGGGCCTCTGTCCAGCCTTTGATTACCTGGTTGGCACGGAAAGTAGCAGGTTCGTTGCGCTTGTAAGAGCTATCGAATTCTGTTCCGTCAATCAGCGTACCTTTGTAGTTTACTTTCACCTTGCTGCTGTCGGCAGGAACGGCACCGTTACCCTTGGTGATGATTTTGTATTGCAGACCGCTCGGGGTAGTTACTACACCTTCTTTAGCCTTGTTCTCAGCCAGGAACTTTTCACCGGCAGCTTTGTTGTCAGCATACTTTTCTGCGGTTGCTTTTTCTTTGATGGCATCCATCTGAGTACGCATGTACTCTTGAGCTTTCATCATATCCATAGCACCACCCTTGCCGATGACACCTGCTACGAAACCTGCCAGCAGATTTTCGCGGCTGATGCTCTGTGTAGAGTCGTTGCCGAAGATTTGTTGGTTGAAGCCTTCCACCCATTGCTTGCTGACCATCTGGCCTACTTGCAGACCGGCCATGTAAGCCACGTCTTTCTTATCGATTTTGGCTGCGCCTTCGTTGAAACCTTTCAGGAATTCTGACATCTGGGTTGAGTCAATTCCTTGCTGTGCAAGATACTGGTCCAAACCTTCTGTACGTGCCATACCGATGGCGTAAGACAATGAATCGATGTCCGTCTTCAAATCAGCTTTCGGACTTTGAGCAGTACAAGATGCCATACCGGCAGCTACTGCAAGAGCCATGAGAAATGTTACTTTTTTCATTTTGCTTTTACTTGTTGTTTATTTAGATAAAATTTTCTGTAATTCGACTTCGAATACGAGCGTGCTGTGGGGAGGAATCATCTCGCCGGCACCCTGCGCTCCGTATGCCAGGTCGCTGGGGATGTAGAGTTTCCACTTGGCACCTTCGGGCATAAGCTGAAGGGCTTCCACCCAACCGGGTATCACTTGGTTTACACCGAATGTGGCAGGCTGGCCGCGCTTGATGGAGCTGTCGAACAGCGTTCCGTCAATCAGTGTGCCTTCATAGTGGCATTGTACCTGGTCGGTTGCTTTGGCATAGTGACCGACGTTTCCTTCTGTGATAACTTCGTATTGAAGTCCGCTGGGAAGCGTAACAACTCCCTCGCGTTTTTTGTTCTCTTCCAGGAACTTTTTGCCGGCTTCTATGTTTGCTGCGTTCATCTTCTCCTCCAGTTCGGCGAAGTACTTGTTGACGATGTCACGGGCTTCTGTGTGGCTGATTGCCGTCTGGTTGCCCTCCAAAACGTCTTTGATTGCTTGTGCAAAGTCATCTACTGCAATGCCTTTGGCACCCATGCTTAAAAGATTCTGACCTATTCCAAGGCCGATAGCATAACTGAATTTGTCCATAAGATTCTTTTGTTGACGACCGGATTGGTTTCTTTTCCAGTCTATTGCAAATTTATGAGTGGCAAAAGTACGTCTTTTATTTGAATGATAAGGCTTTTAAGTATTTAATTTTTCTTATTTATATCACAACTTGAACATTCTTCTTATATTTGTCTTACTTTAATAAAGGAAAGGAGCAGAAAATGAAGAACTTGGTCATATTGTCGGGTGCCGGTATGAGCGCCGAGAGCGGCATCAGCACATTCCGTGATGCGGGCGGACTGTGGGACAAATATCCGGTGGAGCAGGTGGCGACTCCCGAGGGGTATGCACGTAATCCGGAACTGGTCATTAATTTCTATAACGAACGTCGCAAGCAGTTGCTCGATGTGGTGCCGAATGCCGGGCATCTGGGTGTTGCCGACCTGGAAAGGGATTTCAATGTGACGGTCGTCACCCAGAACGTAGATAATCTGCACGAGCGTGCCGGCAGTACGCACGTGATACACTTGCATGGGGAACTGACGAAGGTTTGTTCCAGCCGTGACCCTTATAATCCGCATTTCGTCAAGGAACTGGCGCCGGAGGAATATGAAGTAAAGTTGGGCGACAAGGCGGGCGACGGCACGCAACTCCGCCCGTTCATCGTGTGGTTTGGCGAGTCGGTGCCGGAGATTGAGACTGCCATCCGGTATGTGGAGCAGGCGGACATCTTCGTCATCATCGGCACCAGCCTGAACGTTTATCCCGCCGCGGGACTGCTGAACTACGTGCCCCGTGCCGCCGAAGTGTATCTGATAGACCCCAAGCCGGTGGACACGCACGTCATGCGTCCGATACATGTCATTCAAAAGGGAGCTTCGGAAGGGGTAAAAGAGTTGAAGGCGCTGCTTGCAGCTACCCAGCCTCCTTTGCCTTAGGACTTAATCTCCTACGTCTTAGGACTTAGCCCCTCACGGTATAGGACTTAATATGCAGAACATCCGGATGTCTTTCTCCAAAACACCCGGATGTTTTACCCAAAAACATGGGGATGTTTTGCCCCATTACATCCGGATGTTTTAGGTGAAAACATGGGGATGTTTTGGGTACTCACTCCTATACTGTAGGGAGCTGGGTATAGGGGAGATTCCCGCAAGGTATAGGTCTTGCGGGAACAAAGTATATTTGTCCTCGAAATTTGTGCTATTTCTTTATCACGGCCCGTAATACGAACCAGGCATGATGGGCTACGGTACTCATCAGTCCGTAATGCCGCGCCATGATGCGGAAGCGTTCGCGCAGGGATGCTTGCCGGTTCTGGGTGGTCATTCCCTCTTCCAGATAGTCGATGAGGGTGAGATGGGTGTTGTGTAACGCCCTTGCCTTCTTCATCACCCGGATGCACCAGTCGAAGTCGGCGGAGAAGCGGTATTGCAGGTCGTAGGGTTCTACAAGGGAAGCTTTGGCAAAGAAGGCCTGATGGCAGACCAGCATGCCCTGCTTGAAGCTTCGCCAGGTAAGCACTTCCGGGGCGGCGAGGCGGCGCATGCGGATGAAGTGACCTTCCTTGTCCACCAGTTCCGTTTCGCCGTACAGCACGTCGGGTAGTTCGTTGCCGGAGATGGAACGCACCATCTGCTGCAAGGTGTCGTCCTCGTGGAAGCTGTCGCCGGCATTGAGGAAGCAGAGGTAATCGCCGGTGGCAAGGCGGATACCTTTGTTCATGGCGTCGTACAGTCCCTTGTCCGGTTCGCTCACGATGCGGGTGATGCGGTCGCGGTAACGGTCGATAATGGAGAGCGTGCCGTCTTTGGACGCACCGTCCACAATGATGTATTCCACGTGGTGGTAGGTTTGCGAGATAACGCTTTGAATCGTGTCCTCCAGTACCGCTTCGGCATTGTAGGTCACGGTGATGATGCTGAATTTCGGGTGGGGTGGTTATGCATTTCTTCCGGTCACTTTGTTGTAAAGGTCAATGTATTTCTTGGCGACGACGTTCTCCGAATAGTGGGAGATGGCTTTCCGGCAGGCTTGTTCCGAGAGGCTGGGGTAGTCGGGTTCGGTCAGCGTCCAGTAGATGCCGTTGGCAAAGTCCTCCGAGGATTTGTATTGTGCCACGTAGCCGTTGTGCAGGTGGTCTATCATCTCGGGGATGCCGCCCACGTTGAATCCGACGCAGGGAATGCCGCATGCCATGGCTTCCATGATGGTGTTCGGCAGGTTCTCTTCCAGCGAGGGGGTCACGAAGATGTCCACGGCATTGTAGATGTTCACCAGTTGGTGTTCGTTGCTGACGAAGTTCAGCGGGTAGACTTTGAATGGAAGCAGGTTTTCCAGTTGTTGCGATTGGTTGCCGAAGACGACGACACCCAACTGTTCCCGGAGTTCGGGATGCTTGTCGGCCAGCAGTCGGCACGATTCTATCAGGTAGTCGATGCCTTTCCGTTTGTCCGTAATCTTCACCGAGCCGAACAGCATGAGTTTCTTGTCTTGCGGCAGTAGGCAACGGCTGCGGGCTTCCTGCCGGTTGCGGGGCTTGAAGAGATTGGTGTTGATGGGGTTGGGGATGCATGTCACAGCATGCCCGCAGAAGAGGGCGCTTGTCCGGGCACGTTCTTCCAGCCAGCGGCTGCAGGTGACGAAGTTGATGTGACGGTTGCGATATAGATTCTGTTTTTTCCGGAAGATGCGGTAGGAAAGGTCACGCTTGCTTCCGCCTTCATGGATGAAGGGGCAGTTGTGGCATTCCTGCTGGTAGTGGGTACACTCGCGAGCATGGTGACAGATGCCGGTGCAGGGCCACATGTCGTGCATGGTCCAGACGACGGGCTTGCCCGAGGTGAGAATCTTCTCGATGTTCTTCAGCGAGAGCATCCCTTGGTTTATCCAGTGCAGATGGATGACGTCTGCTTGCTGGAATTCGGGCAGTGAGGTGATGTCTGTCCCCGTGTTGGCTATGTCCACGGCAAAGATGTTCTTTTTGTTGAAGCGGTTGGCGCTCCAGATGACGATGCGCTCCCAGACGAACTTCCACACCATGCGCCAGTTATGGTCCAGTGACACAACGGAGATTTGGTCGGTCTGCTTGTCGCGTACCAGCAGCTTGGCTTTGATGCCGTGGTTCTTGAGTGATTCCATCAGACGGCTGGCGGCGATGGCTGCGCCGCCGATGCGTTCGGATGTATTGATAAGTAGTACTCTCATGACTGTTGTTCGTTTCTTCTTTTTTGAATGTTTTTTCTTGTTACAGATGCCGGTCTTGTTTCATCCATTTCCGGATACGCTTTTGCAGCGTTTGCCATATGATGGTGAAGTTGCCGTACCGTAGGTTCAACGCCAGTTCCTCGAACGACCGTGCAATCTTTATCCAGGGATGCCGCCATGCCATGATGCGGTAAACGCTATCCTTGTAGGCTGTGTTCTCGATGACGTGGCGAGGGTGCTTCAGTGGAAACTCCACTTCGTGGCGTTTCATGGTGAAGATGCGGCGGTAACCGCGCGGCATGGTGTGCACGGAGCCGGCAAAGTGGGTGGAGTCGGCAGTGGCTCCCAGATTGTTTATCATGTTGCGGGTGGGCACGATGCTCAGACCCGAATTGAACAACATGGAAGCGTGGAAGATGGTTTCGTAATAGGCTTTCCCGTGTTCGCGGTGGCGTTGGCACATGTAGATGAAGTCTTTGCGGTAGCGCCGTGTGTGGATGAGGTTCTTCAGTTGCCGCATGTTCTCCTTGTCGTCCAGGAAGGTGTAGAATTCATCCCATTGGTCCGTCACCCGCCGCCAGCTCGCCCATCCCCAGATGGAGAAGGTGGTGGCGAAGAAGTAGTCGGAAGTGATGTCCGGTGTAATCTCCTCGTTGTTGAATCCGGCAATCATGCTGATGCGTGTGTCGTGCTCATACTTGTCGAGCAGTTCCTTGCAGAAGCCGAAGAAAGAGACGGCAGGCACGTCGTCATCCTCAAGCACGATACATTTGTCCGACAAGGAGAATGCCCACTTCTGTGCCATGTATTCCGATGGGTCGCAGCCGTAGTTCTTCTCTTGGTAGTTGTGGTGTACTTCGCATTCCCAGTCGATGTCTGCCACTACTTTGCGACAAGCTTCTATGCCCGGCATGTCACGCTCGCCGCGCGGGCCGTCCTGATAGAGAAACAGTCGTGCGGGGCGTGCTTTCTTCACTTGTTCGAATACTTGCGCCAGCAGTTTGGGGCGGTTGAAGAAAAGAATCAGTACAGATACATCTACAAGGGCTGGTTTCATGGCAATTTTGTTGGATTAGGAGGTGGCTATATGGTCATTTGGTATGTTGAAAGAAAGAACTGCCGGATAATGATTGTTTATCTTGTCCTGCTCTTCTTCTGTATACCGGTGTAAAGTGGGATAGTTGTACCGTAGAAAGTTTTCCAATCCATCAGGTGCTTTCAGATAAAGTGGACCGAATTTGATTGGTTGTAAATGGTTGAGACTCGTCTCCAAAACATGGTCGGTAGTGGTAATCACATTGTTGTAATACAAAGTTTTCCATGAGTTGAAACAACTTTGCATTATCACCATCAAACGGTAGATTGTCTTTTTAGAGAGTGTCATATCAACTATCCGGTTCAGAAGGCAGGCAACAGCTCCACGATTGGTAGGGTTGGATATTTGATATTTTCCGAAGTGTTTCCATAGCCATACCTCTTTTCCCATCAGGCAGCATTTCAGAAAGTTGACGGCTTCATATTGTATCTTCCTTAATAGCTTATTGTTTGGAATACGGTCAAAAGGGAATATATCGACAAAGATTCCCTGATGCATAGGTACATCTTTAAACATCTCTTCGACAAACAAGGTGTTGTTTTTCTTGACTTTGGCAAAGTAATAAGGACTATGAGGGTCGGTATGTATCCATGAAAGAAAGTATGGTTCTCTCAGTTCTTGGGAGGCTATCTGGAGAAACTTATTGTAGTCTTCCCGTTTCATACCTATATCTATGTCGTCATCCCAAGGAAGAATCGCTTTGTCATAGAGTGCCCCTATTGCTGTTCCGCCGATTACAAAATAGGGAATATTGTGTTTGTCGCAGATGCGCACAATCTCTTCCAGTATTTCGTATAGCACCTGATGTAGTTGGGTCAGTTCTTCTGGGGTATATTGCTTCACCATGGATACCATTTTTGATTGATGTCTGCAAAAATAATGATAATAGTTGAAAGGAGCACTTTCCATTTCAATCTTCTTTTGCGAAATCGGACTTGAGTTTTTCTATCAGTGTGTCGGACTCCCCGCTTACCACTTTCCGGCAGAACATCTTTCCAGACTGCTGCAATACCGGCAGGTCCTCGAGTGTCATCACGCGGATGGATGCGCCGTAGTCTATGTAGTGCAAGGGGGTGAGACGGGTAAGTCCGGGGTATTCTCCCTCTAAAAGAAGCCCTTTTGAGGCAAAAGGGGAGTTGAATACGATGGTCTGTATGCACAGTTCGCTGGGTACAAAGCTGGTTCTGAAATACTTCACCAGCTTCTCCTCCGTACACAACTTTTCATATACATATCGTGCGCAGGGCAACGTGATGGCCCAATAGTCGGAACCGAAATAGACATCTGCCTGCTTGCCTTCCAAGGGTGCAAAAGGGGCTTTCCGGATGGGGAGTATCTGTACCAGCTTGCGCGATGCTACAATGAGTTTGTTCTTCCACCATATACTCTTCCAAGGCAGATCACGGAAAGGGTGGTAATGGGTTATCTTGTGCAACTGCTGTTTCACGGTGCAGCGTGTCAGGTTGAAACCGCCGATGAATTCAGTGTCTTGATGCTCCTCGAAATAGCGGTGGATGGCGTTGTTGCTCCATAACGGGTAATCTTGCCCGCTTAGGCATACTACGCGGGTATAGGGGATACCGCTGTGCAATACGGCGGCAAGCAATTCTTTCTGATATTCCACTTGTTCCCATCCTCCCCAGCTTATCCGGTGGCGGGGCACGAAAGTAACCTTGTCTCCCAAGGCTTCTTCAAAAGGGTGTATATCGGCATTGAGGTCGATGTGCACGTAGAAGTCTGCCCGGTCATCCAGTGCGGCAACCAGGCGTGCCAAGTGTGGGGCATCCTTGTAGGCGGATATGATGTAGGCTATGCGGCTCATACTCTTTTTTTCTTTAAGAGGAATTCAATGCTTTCCCGGAAGATGGTAGATTGTAGTTTCCACAAAACCAGTGCATAAAGCCCAGCTACCATAATGATTTTGGCTGCCATATTTAAGTATAGGTTTTCTATGGGCTGAGTGGCATAGTGAGTTGATACTACGAGTACAATGGATAGGGAGAGATAAGGAGAGATGTCTTTCAGCATATCGCGCAGTCTTAATCCTATCTCCCTCTTGACAAAACGGAACCATACAAACAGCCAGCCGATATTGATAATGACGAAAATACGCAGCATCCATTCCAACCCGTATGGGTATATGGCACATACAGCTACTATTTGCAGCAGGCTCAAGCTGATGGTGCTCCACATATAGATAGAAGAATGCCCCCGGCTGATGAGCAGGTTGGAGAACAGATTGATGACGGGAATAAATGCTCCCCAAATACATAACAGTTGCAAGATATCGGCACTGGGCAGCCACTTCTCCGTGATAGTGATTATAATCAGTTCTTTCGATACCAAGCTCAATCCCAGCATGGCGGGGAAAGAGATAAAGGCGGTGAAGCGCAGCAGCTTTCTGAATACGGCAAGTTGCCGTGCCTTGTCGTCGGCAACCCGGGTAAAGACGGGTTGTGCAATGCCGTTTATCATGCCCGTAATCGTGGTATGTCCCATGCTGTTCCACTTGTTTGCCTGCGTAAAGTTACCCACTTCCCGTTCCGAATAGAACTTACCCAACAAGACGGAAAACAAATTGTTATTGATTATGGTGAAGATATTCGTAATGATTATCTTACTGCTGAACCCTATCATCTCCTTAATGGGTGTGAAGTCGAACCGGAAGCGGGGTCTCCAATGCGAGAAGTAGAAGTTAAGAATCGTCATTACGGTGATGAAAGAGATGCTTTGCAATGCAATCCCCCAATAGGCGAATCCGTTTGCCGCCAATGTGATGCCCACAATACCGGAGACTATCAGACTTGAAATAGAAATGACGGTAGTGTCCTTGATTCTGAGGTTCTTGAATAGATATGCCCTCGGTGCAATGCTCATGCTGGAAATGACGAATCCCAAGAAGGAAAGACGGGACAGCGGTATCAGCTCGGGCGTATCGTAGAAGTCGGCAATCAGCGGTGCGGCAAAGAAGAGTAATATATATATAGTAGTGCTGCACATCAGGCTGAACCAGAACACGGCGTTGTAATCCTTGTGCAAAGTCTCCTTCCGGTTGGTCAGTGCCGAAATGAACCCACCCTCCTGCAAGGCGGCGGCAATGGCGGAGAAGATGGTAAGCATCCCTACCATACCATAATCCGAAGCATCCAGCAGACGGGCAAGGACTATTCCGAATCCCAGATTTAACAACTGCTGTATGCCGTTGCTGAATCCTCCCCAGAAGAGGCCTTTGGCTGTTTTTTCTTTGAGTGATGTATCGGACATAGTTTATTGGTTGATAAGGCAACGAGTTAACAAGGCCACGAGGCTTTTCCTTCCTCCTTGTAGCCTTGTTAACTCGTTACCTTGTTACTGTTTTATTTCACCTCGCTGCCCGGCTTCACCTCTTTCAGCAGTGAAGTCACCGCCAGCGAGCCGTCATAATTCTCGGCAGAGAGAATCATTCCCTCACTTACCAGCCCGTTCTTGAATTGGCGTGGAGCGAGGTTGGCGATGAACAGCACTTGCTTGCCTACCAGTTCTTCCGGTTTGTAGTGCTGGGCAATGCCGCTGACGATGGTGCGGTTTTCCAGCCCGTCGGCAATCTTGAACTTCAGCAGCTTCTTCATCTTGGGCACTGCCGCATTCAAGCACTGTACCTACGCGGATATCCAGCTTTTCAAAGTCTTCGAAGGCGATGGTCGGCTTGATGGGGTTTGCCTTGTAGGTGGCGGCTTCGTTTGCCTTCTTGGTGGCAAGCAGCTTGTCTACTTGTGCCTGGATGACGTCGTCTTCTATCTTTTCGAACAGCAGTTCGGGGGTGCCCAGCTGATGTCCGGCAGGCAACAGGTCGGTGTGTCCCAGCTCTGCCCAGTCAAAGCTGTCCATGTTCAGCATCTTGCGAAGCTTCTCGCTGCTGAAGGGCAGGAACGGTTCGAAAGCAATGGCAAGGTTGGCGACCAACTGCAACGAGATGTGGAGAATGGTGGCTACGCGCTCCATGTCCGTCTTGGCAAGCTTCCACGGCTCGGTGTCTGCCAGGTATTTGTTTCCGATGCGGGCAAGGTTCATCGCTTCCTTCTGTGCGTCGCGGAATTTGAATACATCCAGCAACTTCTCCACTTCTGCCTTGACGTCGGCAAATTCTTTCAGCGTCTCGCGGTCGTAGTCGTTCAGTTCGCCTGCGGCGGGCACTACGCTGTCGAAGTACTTCTTGGTGAGTTGCAGGGCGCGGTTCACGAAGTTGCCATAAACGGCCACCAGCTCGTTGTTATTACGTGCCTGGAAGTCCTTCCAGGTGAAGTCGTTGTCTTTTGTCTCCGGTGCGTTGGCGGTCAGCACGTAGCGCAGCACATCCTGCTTGCCGGGAAAGTCAACGAGATACTCGTGCAGCCATACCGCCCAGTTGCGTGAAGTGGAAATCTTGTCGCCCTCCAGGTTCAGGAACTCGTTGCTCGGCACGTTGTCCGGCAGGATGTAGCTACCCTCTGCCTTCAGCATGGCGGGGAACACGATGCAGTGGAACACGATATTGTCTTTTCCGATGAAGTGTACCAGACGCGTTTCGGGGTCTTTCCACCATTTCTCCCATGTGTCGGGCAGCAACTCTTTGGTGTTGCTGATGTAGCCGATAGGGGCGTCGAACCATACATAGAGCACTTTGCCCTCGGCGCCCTCTACGGGAACGGGAATACCCCAATCCAGGTCGCGGCTCACGGCACGCGGCTGCAAGCCCATGTCGAGCCAGCTCTTGCATTGGCCATAAACATTGGGACGCCACTCCTTATGGTCTTCCAGAATCCATTGGCGAAGCCATTCCTCGTGCTTGTCCAGCGGCAGATACCAGTGCTTCGTCTCGCGCATCACGGGCTGGCTGCCGCTGATGGCACTCTTCGGATTAATCAGGTCCGTGGGGCTGAGGCTGGTGCCGCACTTCTCGCATTGGTCACCGTAAGAGCCTTCGGCATGGCAGTGGGGGCACTCGCCGGTGATGTAGCGGTCGGCAAGGAAGGTCTTAGCTTCTTCGTCGTAATACTGCATGCTGGTCTTTTCGATGAATTCTCCCTTATCGTACAGCTTGCGGAAGAAGTCGGAAGCCGTGTCGTGATGCGTCTTTGAAGTAGTACGGCTGTACACGTCGAAGGAAACGCCGAACTCTTCGAAAGACTTCTTTATAAGCGTATGATAGCGGTCCACCACGTCTTGCGGGGTGATGCCTTCCTTCTTGGCGCGGATGGTGATGGGCACTCCGTGTTCGTCGGAGCCGCCGATGAAGATTACATCTTCCTTTTTCAGTCGCAGGTAGCGGACATAAATGTCGGCAGGAACATAAACGCCTGCCAGGTGTCCGATATGAACCGGGCCGTTGGCATACGGCAATGCCGAGGTCACGGTGGTACGTTTGAATTTCTTTTCCATTGTGTTATTATGTATCTCTTTTGTTATGAACGCTTTTAGTGGCACAAAGATAGCTGTTTTCTGCAAAATATGAGTATTCTTCCAGATTCTTTCCAGATTTAGGCTTCATCTTTGCCATACAAAATGAACAAACTTGGTATTGATAATGTAAAAAAACGAAATGACTATGAAACTGGAAAAGTACTTCTTATTATTGGCGTTAGGCGTGTTTGCCTTTGCCTTGCAAAGCTGTGATGATGACGACAACGACGGAATCTCCGTGCCCGCGGAACTGAGTAATGCGTTGGCCAAGGAGCATCCCAATGCCCAGCGTATAGAATGGGAAACAAAAGGTGCATATTATGTGGCTGATTTCCATGAGGACAATTTCGAAAAGGAGGCCTGGTTCACCAAAGACGGTGTATGGCAGATGACCGAAACCGACCTCCGTTATGCAGACCTTCCCGCTCCGGTGAGAAGCTCTTACGAGAGTAGTACCTATTATAATGTATGGAAGGTGGAAGATGTAGACAAGCTGGAACGTAAGGAAATGGCTGTTGTCTACATCATCGAAGTGGAGAAAGGTAATCAGGAAATGGACCTCTATTATTCGGAGGACGGCATTCTGGTGAAGGAAGTGGCCGATGCGCACAACGGCGGTTCTCCCGAAGATTATCTCCCTTCTGATATTTCCGCTGCCATCAAAGATTTTATAGCAGAGAAATATCCCAATGCCCGCATTGTGGATATTGAAAAAGAAAAGAACGGCATGACGGAAGTCGAAATCGTGCACGGAAGTATCAGCAAGGATGTGATGTTCACCGCTGAGGGTGCATGGGCCTATACTATCTGGGATATCAGTAAGAGACATCTGGAGGATGTAGTGAAGAACGCCGTTACGGCTGCCCATCCCGGTTATGTCATTGATGATGCCGACTTTATTGAGACTCCCGATGGCAGTTACTTTTTGGTAGAGATGGAGCAAGGGGAAAGGGAAATCTACGTAAAGGTGACAGCGGAAGGTGAAATACTGCCATAGTCTTATACTGAATACTTCCCTTTAAATCAGCGTATTGTATTTACCGCTTGTTTACCTTCTAATGTAAAGCCGTTTACCATATGGTGTAACGGCCGTTACTCCATATTGTAACGGTCGTTACACCATAGTGTAAAGCCTTTTACCTCGTAGTGTAAATGAAGTTACCGTTTGGGGTAACCGGAGTTATCATGTGAGGTGACCGGAGCCGTCATGTGAAGTCGTACTCTTCTACATAAGCGTCGAAGTACTCCGCCCGTTGGAGTCCTAAGTTACGGGCAATTGCAATGACTTGTTGCTGCTCGGTTGGTGAGAGCAAAGTTTCCCCTTTCCGCTTCTGATAATATCTTCGGATACCCCATAAGCCGATGAGCCGGTAGCGGAACGTGCCGGACTGGCCGACAGAGATGGCTTCTGCCGTATGGATAAAGCCTTTGGCATAGCGCACTTTCTTATTCGAGCAATAATATTTGCATTTTCCCGCTGTGGACTCTATTGCTTTCGGATTCAGTACATATAGGAAGATGTTGTTTGAGGGTGCATACGTATATGCAATCCGGCGCAGGCAGGTGTCAGTATAAGGGCATGTGTCAGTAGCGCATAAGCCGAAGTTATGGGGAACTTTGGAATAATCGAAAGTTTCTTCTTTCATCATTTTTTTGTTTAAAGTTCCGCAAAGGTACAATTAGTTTGGAGATTGATGGGTGCTTCACCTGATATTTGTTTTATCCCGAAAATATTATGTATTTTACGTAACGTGAAATGCGTAACGTAAAACATGGAATCATTCCGCCTTCCGGTTTCCGCATTTCGTCTTCCCCATTCCGCACCCCGTCCGTAAATGCTTCCCGCTTACTTGCCGCAGGACTATATTTGCAGAAAACATTTGCATATTCCCATGAAGACAAACTCTGTGATTCTATTGGTGTTGTGGCTTGCGGCGTGGCCGTTCTGCTGCCGGGGTCAAGGCTATATCAGTTACGACTATCTGCCCGAAAGTTCGTTGAAGGATGACCTCGGCAACGAGTATGGCTCGGGCAGCCTGATGATGGTATCGGGAAGGTATAACCTGCCGCTTTCCGTCAGGCATGACGACAAGGGCAGGCTGGTGGCGTGGTCGGCAACCGTCAATGCTGCCTATGGCGTATTCCATAATAAGGGGCAGGCGCGGGAGTTGAATCCGGACAATCTGCTGAATGCCAGTCTGAATATCTCCCACATCCGTCCCCTGTCCGACAAGTGGAGTATCATAGCCTCTGTGGGCGGCGGTGTCTATGCCCCGTTGGACGGGGTTTCCATGAAGACCCTACTGGCTAATGGAGCAATCATCTTTGTCTATAAACTGCGGAAGAACCTCGACTTGGGTATCGGTGCGGGGTTGACGAACTCTTACGGTATCCCGATGATACTGCCCATGATGTACTTCAGTTGGAGGAATGCCGGCAGGTATGAGCTGAAAGTGGATATGTCCAGCGGCATGAAAGTGTCCGTCGCCACCTGGCTGAACAAGAAGCTGAAGCTGGAACTGACCGCCCTCGATATGGACGGCATGTCTGCCGTGATGGAAGTCGACGGGAAATCGAAAATCTATTCTACCGTCATGCTGAGGTCATACATCAGTCCTTCGTACCAGTTGAGTAGGAAGACGGCTGTTTATCTGGGAGTGGGCGGTAACTGGATACGCGGAATAAGTATGTCGGACCGTAGTTTGAAAGGTTTTCTCAATAACTTCAAGAACGATGAGGACGAGCCTTGCTTCAGACCGACTCTGCGCCTGACGGTGGGATTCAGGTATACGCTGAAATGACAAATGCCATTTTAGTAAAGACAAGAGGTAAAATAGTATCTTTGTCGCAATAACAGACACGTTTTATGGTAAAGTATTTATTAGTAGAAGATGAGCGCTTCGCCTACGAAGAGCTGAAGCGTATGATGCAACGGCTGCGCCCTTCCTGGCAGTTGGCGGGCTGGGCAGAGAGCGTGGAGCAGGCTGTACTGCTCTTGCGTCAGGGCAGCCTGGACTTGATGATTGTAGATATCCGCTTGTCCGACGGGTTGAGCTTTGAGATATTCGAGCAGTGTCCCGTCGATTTGCCCGTTATCTTCACCACCGCCTACGACGAATATGCCATCAAGGCTTTCAAGGTAAACAGCATCGACTATCTGCTGAAACCCATTGAAGAAAGCGACCTAGAAGCAGCCTTGTGCAAGTTCGAGCGCAACAGTGCCCTCCGTTCTGAGGCTCCCGAATATCGGCAACTGGAACTCGGCTACTTGGCAGCCAACAAGAAGAACCGTTTTCTGGTGCAGGTGGGCGATACCTTCCGCTACGTAGAAACTCCGGATGTCGCTTTCTTTTATAGTGAGGACAAGCTGACTTATCTGCACCTCTTCTCCGGGAAACGGTATATCATCAGCTACTCGCTGGACCAGTTGGAGGGAATGCTGGATAGGGATGTTTTCTTTAGGGTTTCAAGGAGCTGCATATCCAACATTAGGTCCATCCGGAAGAGTTCCAGGTACTTCGGCAGTCGCTTGAAGCTTTACTTCGAGCCGGAGTGCCCGCACGAGGTATTGGTGAGCCGCAGTCGCGTGGCCGATTTCTTGAAATGGGTGGACGGAGTGGTATGAGTTATAAGTTATGAGGCATAAGAGATACATATTCCTTTTTATACTGACGGTTTCCGTCTCGTTGCTTGTCATAGGGTGCGTTTATAACGTCATCAGCGGTAAGCCGTGGTATGCGAATATCATGGTGCAGTTCTTTCTGAATCTTCCTTTGTGCATAGGGCTGGGGTTCATCGACTTTGGGGTTATCAACTTGATATATAAAAGACTGAAACAGCGCAGCAATGCGGTGAGGATTCTGGTGGATATCGTGTTGACCACTGCACTGGCTGTTCTGTTGACGTACATCTTGAACTTCCTGCTGATGGGCGGGCATGGAAATTTCTGGCATATCCTGAGAAACTCCCTGCCGGTAGTGCCGTGGAACTGGATTATCGTTCTGCAGATAGAGATATTCTTCTATAGCCTGCAACGTTCGGAGATGGAGAAGCAGATGGCTGTCATCGAGAAGGAGAAGGCGCTGTATCAGTTCGAGGTGCTGAAAAACCAGATTAATCCCCATTTCTTATTCAATAGTCTGAATGTCCTTGCCTCCCTTGCTTATCAGGATACCGAAAAGACGAACCGGTTTGCCAAGAAGCTGTCTACGGTGTACCGCTATCTGCTTACTACGCACGGCAGGGCTATGGTGACCGTGCAGGAAGAGCTGGCGTTCGTAGAGTCGTACTTATACCTGGAGCATATCCGCTTTGGCGATGCGCTGCATGTGGAGATAGAAGATGATTTGCGGAATCATCATTGTCTCGTCATTCCTGCCAGCATACAGATGCTTGTGGAGAATGCCTTGAAGCATAATATCAGTACAAAGAAGTCGCCGCTGATAGTCCATATATCCATAGGAAACGAAGGGATTACGGTACGCAACAATCTTCAGTTGCGCAATTATGTGGCCAGTAATGGAGCGGGATTGAAGAACCTGCAACGGCAGTATGCCCTATACGGCACGCTGGTGGAGATTCTTAAGGACGAAAAGGAGTTTGTGGTGAAACTTCCCTTTGTGTGCGAAGACGTGAACCGTCTCAACACAATATAGTCCTCTTCCCGAAGAAGAATCTGGAAACGTGCATCTTGTCCATAGCCCACCCATACCCATGCAGCCGCTAAGAGTGAAGGCGGTGGCAGTGACAAGGAACAGCATCCCCGTAGGGTCGAAGGCGAACACGGGCAGAAACGCCTTGGACAGAATGGTGAAAATGGGTGAGAAAAGGAGTATGACCAGCGTATTGCGCCCTATAAAGAAGGAAAGCCGTTTGGCTTGTACCGGCAGATAGCCGTAGGCTGCCAACAGCAGGCTGATGGAAAGCCAGGTGATGGCGACTCCTGCCAGAGTACCCCTATCCAGATTGGCGGGAAAACAGCATAGTATTACGAATGGAACAATGGCGAAGGTTGTGGCGCGAAAGACTTGTGTAAAACGAAGCCCGCTTTGGCTCACTGTCATGCCGATAAGGAAATAGAGGGCATTGGAGAAGTTCATCAATCCTCCCCAATGGGAAAGGGCAAACAGGCAGACACCGGTCACAACCAGCCGGGAGACAACCGACAGCCGTACATAGCGGAATGTGATATAATAGATGAGGCTGCACAGAATCAGTGTATGCAGATACCAGTAAGGCCCCATCGGATGGAGGAATATCTTGTCGAGCAATACGGTAGGAGTAATGGCATCTACACTTTCGCGTACGGGCAGGAAATGAGACATCACCGTATAGGCCGCCTCCATGCAGGCATACGGAATGAAAATCCATAGAAACTTGCGGAGAAAGCTTCGGGCATCCTTCCGGTTATTGGCCAGATAGCCCGAAATAATCAGGAAAGCGGACATGTGGAACGTATAGACGATTTGTTTCGCATACGGATACTTGTCGCCTATATATACAAGGTGGAAGATAATCATCAGGGTGATGAAGATGCATTTCAGATAATCTATCTCTTTGACACGGCTTTCCATATAGGGTAGTTTTCTGCGTATTGTTATTGACGGCACAAATATATATACTTCCGTAAACTTATTTATATTTTGCAAAGGGATTAAGCTTATTTTCTCTTTTACCGATTGCTTTTTATGTATGGAAAATGTATATTTGTGCATGAATCATTAACTTAATGTAAAACAGACTATGATAACAAGCCAATTACTTCACCCGGCCAGTATTGTGGTAGTGGGGGCATCCAACAATGTACACAAACCCGGAGGGGCTATCCTGAAAAATCTGCTTAGCGGCGGATATACCGGTGAGCTTCGTGCCGTGAATCCGAAAGAGACTGAAGTGCAGGGTGTTGCTGCCTTTGCGGATGTGAAGGACATTCCCGCGGTCCGGGAGTGATGCTGACCGATGCATTGAGTAAGGGTGGACTGAATGTTCCGAAACTGGAAGGACCGGTGGCGGAGGAACTTAAGGGTAAGCTTTTCCCCGGTGCGGCTGTGGGGAATCCCATTGATATTCTGGCTACGGGTACGCCGGAACATCTGCGCCTCTGTCTGGAGTATTGTGAGGAGAAGTTTGACAATATTGATGCTGTAATGGCTATTTTCGGCA